>Ga0172369_10000074_pt1 | contig 129315 bp, 128 predicted proteins | sample LakKiv25m_FD_114539 | JGI IMG/M metagenome (GOLD analysis project Ga0172369, IMG submission 114539) | Freshwater microbial communities from Kabuno Bay, South-Kivu, Congo - kab_022012_11.25m | ecosystem: Environmental > Aquatic > Freshwater > Lake | place: Democratic Republic of the Congo... | reverse complement strand
TGCAGAACCAGGCTAACCGTCGGGCGCCAACGCACCACTGGCCGGAGGGTCTTAACTGCCTGAACCTGCGTCATGATACGCCAGAGTGTTTCTGTTGTGAAAGAACGCCGCCTCGCGGCGTGGGCGGCTAACCAGCGCATCCAGCCGACCGCCGGAGCTCGGCGGTCAATGACCTCTCGCCGTCAAAGTGGCGGTTGGCGTTAACCCGGCGGCGGCTAACCAGCGCTTCCAGCCGACCGCCGGAGCTCGGCGGTCAATGACCTCTCGCCGTCAAAGTGGCGGTTGGCGTTAACCCGGCGGCGGCTGAAGCGGGGGTCGATAGCAGGACTTACGCAGTGACCCCAGTGTAGGCATGCTGAGGAGGCCAGCGCCGTCTGCTGGCCGTAGTCGAAGCACGCCAGAGCGCCTTTGCCAACGTCGCATCCTTCGACTACAGGCCAGTCTACCTCACTGGCCCTCCGCTCAGGATGCTTGGCGGTCTACTGCGTAACTCCTGATAACTCCTGTCAATAACCACTGAGACATGTGACCAATGCCAGCGCAGCGTCTCATGCCGCCGCAATTGCCCAAGCGGTTGCGCACCGGCACTCTGCAGATCTTGACTCACCATGCCGAACACTCATCGCTTCGGTTGGCGCACTGCGACTTCACGGGGCAGATCGCGGCCGATGTCCTGTTCGAGCAGGTTGAGTTCCGTCGGTCAAGCTTCAGCCGTACCGCATTGTCCGGCGTGCGACTGTTCGACGTGCGGGCCGACGTGACCGATTTCTCGGGCGCGGATTGGAAGAAGGCTCGCTTTCGCCGGGTTGAGTTCCTGGGGTGCCGGCTGCTGGGTGTCCAATGGTCGGAAGCCGGGCTGGATGATGTCCTTTTCAAGGAGTGCAATCTCGAAAGCGCCGTGTTCGCCTCGACGGTTTTCAAGGCAGGTCACTTCGAAATGTGCGTGCTGCGCGGCGCGTTGTTCGAGGGCGCTGACCTGCGCGATGTTATCTTCCATCGCTGCGACCTGACCAACGTCGATTTGCAAGGCGTCAACCTGCGCGGCGCCGACTTGCGCGGCTCGATCATCGACGGCCTGAAAGTGGCCCCCAAGGACGTGCAAGGCGCGATCATCGACCCGACCCAGGCAGTCCAGATGGTCAGCTTGCTCGGGCTCACGGTCAGCCCGGTTGATGAGGAGTAGACCGGATACTGGAAGCTGGTATTCAACCTCCAATCTCCAACCTCCAGCTTCCAACCTCCAACCTCCAGCCTCCAGCCTCCAACCCCCAACCTCCAACCTCCAACCTCCAACCTCACATCACACCCTCTCAAATTTGACGCCTCTCGCCGAACCGCATATAATCGGCTCCGTTAGCACTCAAATATCTAGAGTGCTAAAGCGCATCTAAGACGGTTTCCATTTGCCCAGGACATTGGGCCATAATCCACATTCCAAGGGAGGCTGTTGGAACTATGAACCTCAAACCGCTCGCAGATCGTCTGGTCGTTGAGCCGATTGAGCAGGAAGAAGTCACCGCCGGTGGCATCATCCTGCCCGAAACTGCCAAGGAAAAGCCCCAGCAGGGCGAGGTCACTGCCGCGGGCCCCGGTCGCACCGACGACGAGGGCAAGCGCATTCTCATGGAAGTCAAAGTAGGCGACCGCGTGCTGTACGCCAAGTACTCCGGCACCGAGATCAAGCTGGACGGCAAGAAGCTGCTGATCCTGCGCGAGTCGGACATCCTGGCTGTGATCGAATGAGACGATGGACCATTGACGATTGACCATAGACCACTGACAGACCCCATCGTCTATCGTCCATCGTCTATCGTCCGTCATCCAAAACCAAGACCTACTTCTCTTCAAGTCAAGGAGTTACTACCAAATGGCTAAGCAGTTGATTTTCTCTGAAGATGCACGCCGTGGCCTTAAGGTCGGCGTCGACACCCTGGCCGAAGCCGTCAAATCTACCCTCGGTCCCAAGGGCCGCAATGTGGCATTGGATAAGAAGTGGGGTGCTCCCACCATCACCCATGACGGCGTGACCGTGGCCAAGGAAATCGAGCTTCAGGATCCGTGGCAGAATATGGGTGCGCAGCTTCTGAAGGAAGCTGCCACCAAGACCAACGATATCGCCGGTGACGGCACCACCACCGCGACCGTGCTTGCCCAGGCCATCGTGAACGAGGGCCTGAAGAACGTGGCAGCCGGCGCCAACCCCATGCTGCTGAAGCGCGGCATTGAGAAGGGCGTGGCCGCCCTCGCCGAGGCCATCAAGGCGCAGGCGATCAACATCACCACCAAAGAAGAAATCGCCGCTGTGGCCGCTATTTCGGCCCAGGATCCCGAGATCGGTGAACTGATCTCCGAGGTCATGGAGAAAGTTGGCAAGGACGGTGTTATCACCGTCGAAGAGGCGAAGGGCTTACAGTTCGAGACTGAGTATGTCGAGGGTATGCAGTTCGATCGCGGCTACATCAGCCAGTATTTTGTCACCAACCCCGAGGCGATGGAAGCCCAGCTCGGCGACCCATACATCCTGATCACGGACAAGAAGATTTCGGCCGCGACCGACATCGTCCCGATCCTGGAGAAACTCGTCCAGCTCGGCAAGCGCGAAGTCGTGCTCATCGCCGAGGATGTGGACGGTGAAGCGCTGGCCACCCTGGTGCTGAACAAGCTGCGCGGCATGTTCAACGTCATCGCCGTCAAGGCCCCGGGCTTCGGCGATCGCCGCAAGGCCATGTTGCAGGATATCGCGGTGCTGACCGGCGGCACCGTCATCACCGAGGAGCTCGGCCGCAAGCTCGACACCGCTATGATCAGTGACCTGGGTCAGGCCGACAAAGTCATCGCCAACAAGGATAACACCACCATCGTGGGCGGCAAGGGCGAAGCGAGCGGGATCAAGGGCCGCATCGAGCAGATTCGCGTCGAGATCGAGAATACCACCAGCGATTACGACAAGGAAAAGCTGCAAGAGCGGTTGGCCCGGTTGGCGGGCGGCGTGGCGATCATCCGTGTCGGCGCCGGCACCGAGACCGAGCTGAAAGAAAAGAAGCACCGCGTCGAGGATGCCTTGAGCGCGACCCGCGCGGCCGTGGAAGAAGGGATCGTTCCGGGCGGCGGTGTGGCGCTGCTGAACGCTATCGTGGCGTTGGATGCGGTTGAGCAAGGCCTGGAAGGCGATGTTTTGACCGGCGTCAAGATCCTGCGCAAGGCGCTGACCGAGCCGATGAGCATGCTGGCCGAAAACGCCGGCTATGACGGCGCTGTGATCGTCGAGAACGTCAAGCGCGAGCAAAAGGCCCAGGCTAACCAGCGCGTCGGCTTCGACGTGATGGCCGAGGACTACCCTGACATGGTCGCTCGCCAGATCATCGACCCGGCCAAGGTGACCCGCGGCGGGTTGGAGAACGCTGCCTCCATCGCGGCCATGATCTTGACCACCGAGTGCCTGATCACCGATATCCCGGAAAAGGAAAAACCGGCCGCCCCGGCTGGCCCCAGCCCAGACATGTACTAAACCGGCGGGTGGCTGGGTAGGTCATTAGACTGGTAGATGAAGAACCCCGGTCTCTGTGAGAAACCGGGGTTCTTTGTCGGCCGGAAACAAGGGCGTTTTCATCAGAATGCTGGGCTGTACCACACCGCCCGCAAAACTTAATCCCTAATCCCCAATCCCTGCTCCGTGGTCCACATCAAGCGAACGCTTCACCAGGATCAACGTAAAATCATCGTACTGCGCCACATCGCCGGCGAACGCGCGCACCGCGGCCTCGATAGCATCTGCGATGGCTTCGGCCGATGCACCGCGCTGCGCGCACAGGATGTCTGCCAGCCGCTCCGTGCCGAATTCCTCGCCGGTCGGGTTCAGCGCCTCGACGACGCCGTCGGTGAAGAACAGGGCCACGTCGCCGGGCATCATGTCAAGCTCCTTTTGCCCGATCGCGGCCTCCTCGATGATGCCCAAGGCGATGCCCTCTGTGACCATCGGCTGGGGGGCGCCGCCGTCGGCCGGCGCGTAGAGCGCCAGGTTGTGCCCCGCGCTGGCATAGGTTAGCTTGTGCTGCCCGGCATCCAGCACACTGTAATAGACGGTGATGAACATATCCGACTTGCTGTCGGCCAGGATCAGCTCGTTGGTGCGCAGCAAGGCGGCCGCCGGCTCGCGACCACTCAACGCCGCGGCCCGCATCAGCGTCCGGGCGAACATCATGTAGAGCGCCGCGGGCACGCCCTTGTCGGACACGTCGGCGATCACCAGCCCCAGGCGTCCTGGCGCCAACGGGACGAAATCGAAGAAGTCGCCGCCCACCTCGCGTGCCGACCGCCAGCGATAGGCAATCTGGTAGCCGGGCAGTTGCGGGGCCTCCATCGGGAGCAAGCTGCGCTGGATGTCGTGACCCAACTCCAGCTCGCGGCCGAGGCGGGCGCGCTCGGCCTCCTGGGATTGCAGACGGGCGTTTTCGATGGCGATGGCCGCCTGGTTGGCGATGCCGCTGACGATGCGCACCCGCCGCGGGCTGAACATATGCGTGGCATCCACGTCATCGGCCAGCAGCGCACCGATAGGCTCATCGGCTACCAGCAACGGCACGACCAGGATCGTGCGGCTGCCGAAATGCGTCCGCCAGGCATCGAGCACGCGCGGGTTGTTGGCCGTGTCGTTCACCACCAGCGGTTGGCCCAGGCGGCAGGCATCGTCCAGCAAAGGCAATTCCCCCGGCCGAATCACGCCGTCCGCATAGGCATCCGCCAACTCAGGCCGCAAGGCATGGACAGTGCGCACCCGGTAGTTGCCTTCTTCATCCAACAACACCGCCGCGCAGCGATCGACGCCGGTCAGCGCCGGCGCGAGGCGGGTCACCTGCTCCAGGGTCGTTTCTACCGGTTGCAAGCGGCGGATCGCCTCGGCCACCTGGAGCAAAACCGTCGAGATCCACACCTCCTCCTCGCGGGCGGCCGTCAGATGGCTGTTATCCACCGCGGCGGCGACCTGGTGGGCGATGCCGCTCAACATGGCGAGCCGGCGGTCGTCCATGACCGGTGCGCGTTCCTGGAACAGGCTGGCGCCCATCACTCCGAAAACCTGGCCCTGTTTGAGCAACGGCAGCAGCACCACTGTGTCGCCCGGACAGATGCGCGCCAGCTCGGGAGGCAGATCGGCGGCGCCTGGTCCGATGACGACCGGTGTGCGCTGTTCCCGCAGGCGGTCGAGCGCCGGCCAGTCACCGGGCAAGAAGCGCAGGACAAGCTCGGGTTGCGGCAGGTCTTCCATCCGGAGCCCGAACGAGGCGGCGAAATCGAAGCTTTCCTGTTCGCCATCCCACAACCAGATCGACGCGGACTCGACACCGGCCAACATCGCGGTGACACGCACCGCGGCTTCCAGGACGCCGTTCACGTCGCTGGCCTGGCTGGTTGCCTCAGCGACCTGTAACAGCACCGTGGTGACCCACGCCTCCTCCCGTTGCGCCTCGTAGGCCCGCGCCGAGCTGACGGCCACGGCCACCTGATCTGCCAGCGTGCGCAGGATCGAGATGTCCTCCTGGCCAAACGCGTTGAGCTGCGTGCTCTGCACGTCCAGCACGCCCACGATGATCCCTTCGAGCACGAGCGGAACTGCGAGCTCGGCCCGGGTATCCGGCAGCAGCCGCGGGTCGTCGGGGATGTAGCGCGGTTCTTGTGATACGTCGTTGGCGAGCAACGGTTCGCCGTGCTGTGCCACCCACCCGATGATACCTTCCTGTCCGATCCGCATCGAGCGGCCTTCTTCCCGCCATTTCTCGTTGAGCTTGTGGCCGCTGCTCGCCTTGAACATCGCGCGTCCGCTGCCCTGCTCCACGAGAAAGATCTGGACGTGGTAGTAGCCAAACCGGGATTGCATCAGCTCGACCACCTGCGTCAGCAACTCGTCCAGGTCGAGAATGCTGGTGAGCTTGCGGCCGACCTCGGCGACGGCCATCAGATCGTTGAGCCGGCGTTGGCCGGCCGTGTAGAGCCGGGCATTGTTCAGCGCCGAAGCCGATTGGTTCGCCAGGATCGCCAACAGGCGCACGTGGGACTTATCAAAGGCGTTTGGGGCAGGGCTCTGGATGGAAATGGCGCCGATAACGGTATCGGCGACGAGCATGGGAAGGAAGACTGCGGAACGGGGTGGGTGATCGCTGATGTACACCGGACTGGCAGGCAACCGCTCTATCTCGGCCTCGAAATCGTGCACCAGGAGCGGCTGATGCGACCTGCGCATCCATCCGACGATGCCTCGCCCTTCCGGCACAGTGAATGCAACAGGCGGCTGGCGCTCTCCTTCCTTGACCCACACCTTGATCCGATAGCGGTCGCCGTCGAACAAGCCTAATTGGAAGGTGTCGGTCGGCACGATCCGTTGGGCGAGACGGTAAATCAACTCGCACAACTCGTCCTGGTCCAGCTTCGCCTGGAGGAGCGTGCGACCGATTTCCGCCAACGTCGCCAGCTCCGACGGTTTTCGCCGAGAGCGCCGGGAGTGAACGCCCCGAACGCCCGCGGGCTGGCTATCAGGCATAGGAGCTTCTCGGGGGCTGGTCGGCAGCCGCTGTCGAGACCGCGTTCCGCTTCACCATCACGAGCTTGTTGACGCCCTTGCTGAAGGTGAATCGGACTTCATCCATCAGTTTATACATCAAGTGCAACCCCAATCCGCCCAGGCGGCGTTCTTCCAACGGCAGGCCGGTATCAGGCGGAACAATCTGTTCAGGGTTGAAAGACCGGCCGTGGTCCCGCAGCGTGATAGCGATGTCGCGGCCACACGTCGCGAAGGAGACGCTGAGATCGCCGCCTTTTCCTTCGTAGGCATGCTCGAACACATTACAGCACGCCTCTTCCACCGCAAGTTGCACGTCGAATTGCAAGGCCGGATCCACGCCGGCCTGTTGGCACGATGCCTCCACAAAAGACATGATCTCCGGCAGGTTAGCCGTCGCGCCGGAGACGGTAAGCTCACGTTTCAAAACGGTCATCGCGATGCGTGATCCTGTGATTCCAGATGCCGGGAACCCGGAAACTAGAAGCTGGAAGCGGCGGGGCCCGTCCAGCTTCCAGCTTCTTGCTTCCGGTTCGCAGCTACGAGCTCAAAAGCTGCCGACCGCTTCGGCATCGGAGTCGAACAGCATGAACTGGCTGTTCAACCCGGTGAGCTCCAACACCTTTCTGATATTGGCATTTACTTCGGCCAAGCGCATATCACCCCGGTTCCACCGCCGGCAGGTCTTCCAGGTGCTGATCAACTCGCGCAGCGCGGCGCTCGACGTGTAAGTCACGTCCTTCATATTGAGCACGAGTTTGAAACGGCCCTCATCCGTCAATGTGTGCAACTTGGCGCCCAGATCAGGGGCGACACTGCCGTCGATGCGACCGTCGATGCGAACCAATGTGCAACGCTTCAGGTCAGTGATCGTAAAGTCCATTGTGATAACCTCCTGGGATACTTGCGTTTGCCGATAAGTGGGTGCCCGCGGCAGACAATAGCGCTAATATACCACAAGCAGCGAGCCGAGACAACTTCAGTTCAGGGATAACTGACCGGCAGCTAGCACCGGTCGCTAATCGCCATTGGCCGGTCGTGCCAGCCGTACCGCGGCCATGCCCAGGCCGAGATACGACCAGAACAGGACCCCCATGTGCGGGTAGACGAGATTGAACAGGTAATGATCGAGGACGCCGCTGATCATGACACCGACAACGGCCGCGCCCAGGCCCAGCAGCAACGCCTCCAGCCGCGGGCTCAGGCCGCGGCGCCACGTCCGCCACAGGGTAGCCAGGTAGGCGGTGATGGCTGCCAGGAACACCAGGACGCCAACCACCCCCATCTCCTCTGCCATCAGCAGGTAGACGCTGGAGACACCCACATACAGATCGGCGTCAGGTGAGCCGGTGAAACCGACGCCGAACCACGGGTAACGGCCGATCAGGGCGAAAGCGTCCTTGTACTCGCCCAGCCGCATCAACGTGGCCCGATCCTGCAACTGCACCCCTTCGATGAAGTGCGCCACGTAGGCCTGTGCCAGCGGCAGGAGCAACAGCAGCGCCGCGCCGACCAGAACGTAGAGGAGCAGCCTGCGATAGCGCAGCAAGCCGATCACCACCAGGCCGGCGGCCAACCCTGCCAATGAGCTGCGGCTGTAGGTCAGGTAGAGCGCCAACACTTCTACTCCGAGGAAGAACGCCACCCAAACCCGGCGGAACAGGGGCTCCCGGCTGACCAGTTGCGGCGCGGTGAGCAGGGCCACCAGCACCAGGAAACCACCCAGGACGTTCGGATCGATCATGGTGCCGATGGCGCGCATCGGGTTGGCCGGGTCGTCCTCGATGTAGCGCAACGCGCCGGCGCCGCCCGGATAGTTGAGCCGGCCGAGGGCGTTCAGGATGCGAATCGTCCACGTCGAGGGGATCACGTAAAAGATCACCGCGATGGCCGCGGCCGCGGCGCCGGCCAACATGATCAGCCGGGCGACCAGATCCAGATCGGTCCGGGTGCGCAGGCTGTTGACGAGCAGGAAGAAGAAGGCAATGGCCAGCGCCAACTCGGCGAAATTGCGGACGGTCGTGCTGGTCGGACGGTTGTATCGCATGCCGTTGGCGAACGCGAAAATAGCCAGGAACAGGAACAGGAAGATCAGCGCGCCCAACGGCGTGCCGACCAGCTCGCGGTCGCGCCGTGTCGCGATCCGCATGATCCACACGAAATAGAGGGCCAGCAGCGCCAGATCGAGGAAGGTCGGCGTGAACCCCAGCTTGAAGGGCATCGCGGCGAACGGCAACAAACCGATCACGGCGAACAGCGCCACCAGGCCCCAGCGGATGTCGCTCAGCATCAACAGGCCGAGGCATAGGGCCCCCAGCGCGGCCACACTGTAGATCGGCCCGGCGATGACCACCAGCAAGGCGGCCATGGCCGCACCGCCTAGCAGCAACGCGGCCCGGCCGGCAATCGCCACGCGCCGGTCGGGGCTGAAGAGGATCGCCTCGAGATGATTCAGAGCGGATTCAGCCATAGGCGCACATTATACCCCGGCCCTCGGATATGCGCTAACAGACAGGACTTACGCAGTCAGCCGAGCGGAGGCATGCTGAGTTGCCCATGCCGCGCAGGCGGCATGTCTCCACGCAAGAAACCGGCAGTGTCATCCTGAGGCCGAGTCCCTAACCGCGGTGTGCGACGCAAGGTTGTCAGGCCGAAGGATCCGTGCTGACAGTTTCTAGGCAGCGGAGTCCGGTGGGGTATGCCGGACGCGGTCGAAGCACGCCGGAGCGCCGTATCCTTCGACTCCGCGGCGCTCCGCTCACGCGAAGCGTGCTCAGCATCCACTGCATAACTCCTGTAGCAGGGCGACCAGCGTTTGAGCTCACGCAAGCGCCCGTTCGTAGACGAACACATCCTCACGGCCCTCGTTCCATACATTCATCCCCAGATCGCGCAAGATAACCAGCGATGGGGTGGCAGTATCGCCGCCACGCGGCGTCATGGCTTCGAGCTGAGCCTCAGATCCCGCGAGCCGCACCGCGTGGCGCGCCAGCGCCTTCATAGCGTCCGGGTTGCCATCCAGGAAGTCGACGCTGAATGAACGCGGGCCATGGGCGGACTTTCCAGCGCAGAGCAACGCGGCCAACTCGCCGTCGCGCCGGATGCCCAGCAGGTAACGCATCTCCCTCAGGATCGTCTCGGGACCCAGGGCGAACGGATAGAAGCGCCAACTGTGCGGGAAGAAGCCGCGGCTTACCTGGAGGAAGCGAGAGCGTTGAATGAAGGCCAACGCTTCGTCGGGCGGGATCGAGATGACCCCGGCTTCCGACCCTGTCGCCTCATCCCTCAGCTCCGTCGCCGAAGCTTCACAGTAGACGAAACTCGCGGCGCGCGTGAAACCATGCGTCTCCATGAGATGCTGAGATGCGAAGTTGTCCACGTAGGTGGATGCGCCGACGCGCCGGACGCCATCCAGCCGTGCCCGTTCGAGCAGATGCTCCATGAGCGCTCTGGCGACACCGCGGCCTTGCCAGGCCGGATCGACGCGCAGGCCTTCAAACCAGGCGTAGGAAGGGAACAAGCGGGCATAGCGAGCAAAGCCGATCAGCTCGTCATCCACACAGGCCGCGAGGAGCGGTGGCGCATCGGGCTGTAGCCATGCGTCGATCACGTCGGGGATGTAGTCCTCGCCTTCCCACACCTGAGCGGCAATGGTGAGGATGCGCGGCTTATCCGCGGCGATCGCTTTCCTGAAGGTGATGTCCATTCTATGAATGCCCCAGGTTGACCAGCCAGCGCTCCACCCAGGCCGCATCGACTTTGAGCAAGCGCTTCTTGTGCAGATTCTCTTTCATGATCCAGCGGATGTCGGCGTCGGGGCCAGCGAGCCATTTCTCCATCAGCAGTTTGCCCTCATCCGGCAGCGCGGCGACTGCGACGCTCCAGCAATAGGCCAACCCCTGCCGCAGTGTCTTGAAGGCATCGGCCCGGCGATCACCTGCCGGGACAGCGGCCAGACGGACCGTAATCTCATCCAGGATGCGCAATGTCGCGGCCGCGTGCTCGGGATTCTTCAACAGCCGCGGCTCGCACAGTGCCGCGGCGGCCGCGCGCTGCTCCCACGGGTTGCCGGCCGACCAATCGGCCATTTCGGCCAGCAGACCGGGCATGTCCGCGTCCCCCCAGTGCTGCAACGCTGTCGCCACCGCCTCGCGAACGCGCCAGCGCGGGTCGGACGCGAGCGTGCGCAACACCCGTAGGGGCGGGGTTTCCCCGCCCGGCGCCTCGGGCGAGGGGACCTCGCCCCTACCGGCACCGGCATCCCGCGCCAACGTCGCGCCCAATCCCACGGTCCCGCAAAACGTCAGGAAACACCCCGGCGTGTTCTCCGGCGCGACATCCGGGCCGAGGCTGGCCCAGCGGCGGAACTGCGCCTCGGTGCCCAGATTGGCGACGGTCTGTGCCAGCTCCAGGTTCCCGCGCGGGCCGGGCAGGTTGGAATGGGCCAGGAGATAGGGTTCCCAATCGGCCGCGGGAAGCCCGCGCAGAGCGGCACGGTACATGTCGATGGCTGACATGATGGCGTTTCCTCTGTTGAGCGCGCGAGGCCGGCCACGAATACCCCACGAATACTCGAATCGCGCGGCAGGATATTCGTGAATTCGTGGCCGCAATTCGTGGATGGCCTGGCCTTCCCTGCCCCGCGCGATGCCCGGAGCAACGGCAGTGTTGGACTGGTTTGCTGTGCTGCCGACAGCGACTCAGACGCGGCTTCGTGACAATAGCGCGGCGCGTAAGCCCCACGTATCTCCGTAGCGCACGTGGTTGATCCAGCCCTGCACGCTGGCGTCCAACTCGGCAAAAGTGATACGGCCCGCACGAAACAGGTCGTAGTTGTCTTGCAGTCGCCGGGCGAAGTGTATCACATTGCGGCGTTTGAGCAAGCGATGGGTGGGATAGACCACGAAGCCCAGCCAGGGGATGCCACATGTCACCGGCTGCACCTGCGCCGCTGGCTCATGTACCGTCAGGCGTCGTGTGGCCAGGAAACCGATCACCGCGTCCTTCCACTGCCAAAGTTGGCGTTTCCCGTTGGCAAAGAGCGCGAAATCATCCACGTAGCGCAGATAGGCCGGGCAGCCCAGGTCCCGGACGACGTACCAATCCAGCGCGTTCATGTAAACGTTCGCCCAGAACTGGGATGTCAGATTCCCGATGGCGGCCTTACGATAGGCCAGCCACAAGTTATCCCAAGCGATGATCGAGGCATACATGGACGAGATGGTCATCTTCACCCGCACGTACGATTTGTTGAGCTGGCTCCTGCCGCGCAGCGAGCGCTTCCCCGCGGCGCAACGCTTTGTGGTGACAAAGCGCCTGCAGGACGCGGCGCTGGATTTCCAGGAGGCGATCTTCCTGGCCAACGCGCATGAGGGTCGCCAGCGGCTGGGACACCTGCAAGACGCCGACGCGCATCTGAACAAGCTGCGGCTCTATCTGCGTCTGGCGCACCAATGGGAATGGTTGTCGGCCGGACAATACGAGCATGTGAGCAAGATGGTGGCTGAGATCGGCCGGCTGTTGGGCGGGTGGATCAAGCAGACACGCGGCGGGTGAAAATGTAGGACAGGTTGTCAACCTGTCCTACATGGGGGCGGGGCGCCTGCGCGCCCATACTTTTGTATGCACCTGACGCCAGCGGCGCCCCAGGACCGCTCTCGAACGACTGAAGTCGTTACTACGGTGCGACTCTGTAGTGGCGCGACTTCAGTCGCTGCGTGCAGACCAGGCCAACCCGGCGCCTTTCTTCTCCTTCGCCTCGGTCGGCGGACCGTCACACTGGAGGTGAGCCGACATTGCCGGAACCGCACCGGCTATGGGGGGCCGGCCGCGAAGTGCGCTAACGACTAAAGTCGTTACTACGAACGCATCCCGCCAGAGAAGGGACGGAAGAAAGTGGACGACGACACCAACACCACCCGAAAACCGTAGTTGTCGTTCCGGTTGTTGTTCCAGTTCCTGTTGCGGGCGAGCGCCGAGGCGTTGTCTACATTGTTGTTCCACGAGCCGCCCCGCAGCACGTCTCCGGGCTGCCTGACCCATGAACCATGGGCACGAATAGTATAGCCACAAGCACACGTAGCGCAAGTTGGCAACTTGCGCTACGGATTTCGCGCGCGGTGTGGGGCGCGAAGCGCCCCACACACCCCCCGGTCAGACTTCAGAGTCCAGAGCGCCGGAGGTCAGAGCTAAGGGGACGACGACACCATCACCACCCGAAAACCGACGTCGACGTACCGGGGGTCGCTCCAGGTCCTGAGGCGGGCGAGCGCCGAGGCGCGGCCTACAACGTTGCCCCACGAGCCGCCCCGCAGCACGCGCCAGGCATCCCCCTCCTCCTGAATGCGATCGGGCTTCTCGTATTCGTTCAGGCACCACTCCCAGACGTTGCCGCTCATGTCCAGCACATCATAGGGTGACGCGCCCTGGGGATACATGCCCACGGCGCTGGTTTTCTGCAGGTAGTGTGGACCTTTTTCCCCATAAATCTCGCTGACGTTTGCATACCCTGGTTTGTATTCAGGTCCCCACGGATACGGCCGGTCATCATGTCCGCGCGCCGCCTTTTCCCACTGCCACTCGGTGGGCAACGTGATTTTCCAGTCATGGCCGTCAGCAACCTCTTTCGGCAGCAGCGACTCCCACCCATCAGCCTTAACCTCAACCTTAGCCTTGACCTGCGCCGTCAGCCAGCGGCAGAACGCGATCGCATCGTGCCAGCTCACGTTCTCGGCGGGGTGGTTCCAGTATTTGAACTGCTGCTCGCCGGGTGCCTCGCGTTGGTCGCGTGGCGCGGCCAGCCCGCGCCGCCACTCAGGGTTGTGGAAGCCGTCTTCGGCCTCCACGAAGGCACGGTATTGGGCGTAGGTGACCGGGTAGCGGGCGATCCAGAAGTCCGGCTCGGTGCGGCGCTCGTCCTTCTGATAGGTAAACTCGCCGTCATCCGGGATCTTCACCCAGTCAATATCAGGCAGGCCATTTCTAATTCCGACGCTGTCGCGCTGATCATGGCTGGGCGGCGGCCACAGCAGCGTGTGATCTTCGGCGCGCGGACCATCTCCCAACAGCCGTCCAGCTACATCACGCTGTTCGGGTGCAAGCCTCTGGTCGATGAGGATCGCTTGTGCTGCCTTCTGGAGCAAAGGACGGACCTTACGGGCAGTCGATAACCAATCCTCTTCATCGAAATCCGGCTCCGGTGAAATGACCTGCCCAAGCAGTTCACGCTTCTCAGCGATCTGCACGGCCAGCAGGGCTGTTTCGACGGACCCCTTGTGCCCACCCAAAGGACGGCAAAGGTTGCCAAGCAATAACCAAAAGTCTCTATGCCGCTGATTGGCCAGCAACTCGTCGGCTGCCAACTGCACCACATTCCCCCACAAGTCAGGCTGCTGGCATGCTCGGTCAATCAGCCCTTGTGGAAACCGACGATCAACCGAAACCGGCGGCTTACGCTCTGACGGTTTATCGCATGTCAACTCGCACGCGGCCAGGTGCTCCTGAAAGCTGCGATGAATGAAATGAAATTCCTGGGGCGCGGATGACACCAGGATGCCGGCATGCTGTGAGAGATAGTCGAGCAAATCTTCAGCGAGAATACGTACTCCGGCTTTGTAAAGCAGATCCGCCAACAGCCCGCCACTAAAGACGGTCGTATCCTGTTCCGGTGTGCTTTGACCTTGCACGGTACACGTCAGCACTTCCAGTACGCCGCGCAGGGTGCCCAGATCGAGCGCAAGTTTGTCGACCACCGATGGGTCAGGCTCCCGGCGTCGGGTCCACCGACCGAGCAGTAGATCGACTGCTTGCCGATATAGCTCAGCCTCGGTCTGTGGCAGATCGTGCGACTTGCCATCCGGGCCAAGCCAAAGCCCGATCAGCATGGTAAAGTACAGCGGATTGGCGTGCATACTCGGTTTGACGCCGGCACGTTTGACCGCATCGATGAACTCATCCGCTCTTTCTTTAGCTTGCTCCGGCTTGACCCCGGAGAACAATGCAAGACCCAGTTCGTGCAAGCGATCCAGAGTGAGAGGGCGGAGTTCGGCGCGGCCGAAGCCATCCAACGACCAGTCGCCGCGGCGGTAGGCGTGAGGCCGGCTGGTGATGATGATGCGCAGGTCGGGGTAAGCGGCTACCAGTGAGGAAACAAGGGATTTTATCTGGCGCTGTCGACGTTTGTCCGCACCCTGTGGTACTTCATCCAGGCCATCCAGCAAGAGAATGGCTTGCCCGGAAGCAAAGAGCTGTTGTAGCTCCCCCATCAGCCCTGCCAAATCGTCAGACAGGACATGCCGGCGCACATATTTCCAGAGGTCATCGCAAGAAGGTAAGGAATTTGGCTGCGCTGAGTCGATCGGTAGTGGGGAAAACGCATGGCGCACAAGGTCCCGCAACTCAAGATAGACGGGCGTAAATGCGTCCAACAGCCAATCGCGCAACGCATCAAGGTTGGCATTGCCAGGGACATTCTCGTCGCCATGACGATGGCGCAGCTCACCGGCGAGGCAAAGGGCAAGGTGACACAGAAAGCTGCTCTTACCGCTGCCGGGGTCGCCCAACAGTACGAAACGTTCCTGCACACTGGCTGCATCGTGGGCCTCCATGTACCATGAATGGTCACCATCCTTGGTCTCCTGGCCCGCACTGCGGCGCTCGGTGATCTTGCGCTGAATGCCATTGACGATCTGTTGCACAGCCGTTTCATCGACCCCCAGCTCTGGCCAAATCCGCAGCTTCTCGGGTCGTTCCAGCAGGGCGGCCGTTGCTTCGGTATCAGCCATTCCTTGATCTCGCCGAGCCTCGCGCTTCAGAGCTTCGACCTGCTCCTGCTTCGCCCACCAATCTACTATCACGTGGTCCTGGGTTTCAACCACCACTTCAAAGTCCACCCGTAGCGGCACATAAATGTCCAGCAACTTGATCTCTTCACTGCGCTCTTCCAGCATGTCGGCCAGGCTCACGTTAGCCCAGGGCTTGCCGAAGAGCCGGCGCAGGTACTCCAGGTGCAAGTGGCTGAGAGTCGACGCTGATCGGATTGGTCCGGTAATGGGAAGCGCGGGAAGTATTACCGTACTCGCTGGCGCAGCGTCCGGTCGGGGCTGCTTGGTCAGGCTGCGCCATTCGTCGTCGATCAGTGGGTCCCACCCCCATTCTTCCTCCAGGATGTGCCACACGCGCCGGAACTCGTCCGGGTCGCCCAGGCGCAGCCCGTCCCAGAGGTAGATCGCGAATTTTCCGCGATGCCGTTTCGGCGGGATGCTGGCGCCGGTCTCCCACACTGAGACAATGTCGTAACGGCTCACTTCGAAAAACTCGGCGGCTTCCTCGAGGGTCATGCGCTTGGGGCCGCCAGGTGGATCGCGCAGCTCGCGCAAGATGTTGAGGCGTTCGGGGTGTTTCACCCTGGGTTTGGTGTATTTCAGGGGACGGTTGCGAGCTGGCATGCGGCAGCCTCCGCGCAGATACCGGGTGGAATACCGGCCTGGCTAACGGGTTTTCGGTAGACAACCCGTTACGGATTTTACGACAATGCAGACGCTTAAGCAAGCCGTTTGGACAGGCAATACCGGTGTTGCCCTTTCATGCAACGAAAGGGGTTAGAACATGAACGCAGATGTGATCTTCTGGGGCTTGATTGTCGCCGGGTTCATCCCCTGGTGGGTGAGCCGGGGAGTCACCGAAACCCGCGTGCGGGGTCAGCGTCGCACGAATGTTGAATGGCGTTTTCAGGCCATCTTCTGGCGGTTGACCGTGTGCCGCCCTGGCCGCGGCCGCCTCTCGTGGCGGTTGAGCGTGCCGCTGATTCGCCGGCCGGCGGACGCGATCTGGGCCGCGGTGCGCAAGTTGATGCGGTAAAGGAAACATGAACCGGAGAGATATTGCCCGCAACGTCTCTCCGGTTCGTGGCCCTATCATCTATCGTTTCGTGTCAACAAGTTCAGTCACGCCGCAACCGGCTGTCCATGCCGAGCGCAAAGAGCAGCGTCTCCTCGACTGCATCCATCTTGGTTTCGCTTAGCGCCGTGATCACTCCGCCAACTTTGACCTTTGGCACTGTCTGAAGGTTGTGTAGGTTGACCGCACAATCGGTTTGCATCCCATCTTCTTGTCCCAGGCGAACCTGCGAGGGGGTCTCTCGGATAGTGGTTGTAATCGGCGCGATCGTCACTGCTCCCAGATATCCGATGGCCGAGTTACGGGTCATGATCACAACCGGCCGCCGCTTGTCGGGAAGCGCAAAGTCAACCCAACGCACCTCGCCGCGTTTCATGCGTCACCCCATTCTTGGATGTTTTCCCAGTCGGCTAATTCATCGGCATCCTGTGGCTGGTGCGTGTAGGCTTCGGCATCCTGCCGCTCCATCTGCGCCAAACGAAGATGGAACAGAGCCTCTTCAAATGCCTGGCGCGCAAAGCCAGATCGGCTGGTCTTGAGCTCGGAGGCCGCCTCGTCAACCTTGGTTAGTAGTTGTTCAGGGATCGTGATTTGAACGGTCTTAAGCATGATTGCCTCTAAGATTATGTGGATTCATATCCACATTATAGCCACCAGCATCCCGGAGTCAAGCGATGATCCCGTCAAGCCATCGTCATCCCCCATCCACCGCGCTGATCAATGCCTCGCCGTGCTCCAGCAGCAGCTTCGCCCGCTCCTCCGGTATCTCTTTCACCTGAAGATAGCGCGCCAGCAGCTCGGCCGGGGTCAGGGCCTCGACTGAAACTGCGCCCAGGCGGTGGCGCTCCGTGCGCTCGATCTCCTTTTGGAGGGAGGCGACGAAATAGACGTTTTCCAGCGCCCGGGCGATCTCGCGCTCGATCAACAGCGACTCTTGCTCCTGGCGCAGCTTGATGCTCACGCGGACGACCGCCTCGGACAAGTTGTACTCTGAGCCTGCCGAAGGGTCGCCCCGCTTTTTGATGGCTTCGACGACCGCGGCGGTGGGATCGGCCGCGTCGCGCACATCGGCGTGGATGGTGATGAACGGCCGCGCCCGGTGCTTATATCCGCTCACGAATTCCCACGTTGTCGGCCCGTCACCGATCTCCGCGACGACGAATCCCTTCGGCTCGCGCTCTTCCCCGAAGTCGATGCGCTCGATGCTGCCACTGTAGATCACCGGCGGCTGGCGGTCGTTGTTCAGGCTTTGGTGCTTGTGGATATGGCCCAGTGCGACATAACGCCAGGTCGGGTCGGCCAGGATCGACCGGGGAACCGCCGCATCGCGGCCGATCATGATGTTTTGCTCGGAGCCGTGGCTGGCCTCGTTGACGGAGAAGTGACCGGTCAGGATCGCTGGGACGTCCGTCCGGCCGCGCGCCTGGCCGGCCAGCGCCGCGATGTTCTCGATCATCGCGTTCTGGAGCGCGGTGTCAAGCTCAGACAGGCTTTTGCCCTGCTGCTGTTCCTTGCTGAGCAGGGCCGTGCGCAGTGGGTAGGGCGCGGTGGCCACCTGAAGCGGCTGCCCGCGGCGACAGGTAATCTGGAAGATTTCCTCGCGGTTGCCGACGTACACGTTGGGCACGTCCAGCGTGCCGAAGATATCGATGCTGGTGGCGCGCCTGGCGACCGCGGGCAGGTCATGGTTGCCCACCAGCAGGATCACCGGGATGCCCGCGTCCGCGATGCGCTTGATGCGGCGGGCGAACTCGCGCTGGTACGTCGGGTTCGGATCGCGCGTCTTGTACGCGTCGCCGGCAAACACGAAGACGTCCACGCCCTGCTCGATCGCGTAATCACCGACGTCGGTCAGCCGGCGCAGGAAATCCATGACGCGGGCGTTGATCCCCGTCGCCGGGTCGATCCGCCCATAGTTTTCCATGCCGATGTGGATGTCGGCGGTGTGAAGAAGCTTGATGGGTTGCATAGTCTCGAATCCAATGCTAGAAACTGGGGATCGGATACTATGAAATCTCGGATTGACACTCCGAGATTTCATGATAGAATAAGGCCCATGATTGACCGACCGCTTTACCTGGAACGCTTGTCCACTGCCATCGGACGCTCGCCGATCACTGCGCTGCTCGGCCCGAGACAATCCGGCAAGACGACGCTGGCTCGGATCATTGCTCAAGACAGGCAGGCGACCTTCTTTGACCTCGAATCCCAACCTGATGTCAGACGCCTGCAGAATCCCGAGTTGGCGCTATCATCGCTGGAGGGACTCGTCGTGATTGACGAGATCCAGGCCATGCCCGCTCTGTTCACGGTGCTGCGCGTCCTGGTTGACCGACCCCAAAACCAGGCCCGGTATCTCATCCTCGGCAGCGCTTCGCCCGATATTGTCAGGAACGTCTCGGAAACCCTGGCGGGCCGCGTCGAGTTCATCGAGCTTGCTCCCTTCGATCTCTCTGAGATCGGCGTCGGGAGTTGGCAAAGGCTGTGGGTGCGGGGTGGCTTCCCACGCGCTTTTCTTGCCGGATCGGATGAGGACAGCGCGGCGTGGCGCGAAGGTTTCATGCGCACTTTTCTGGAGCGAGACATCCCGCAACTGGGCATCCGTATCCCCGCACCGGCAATGCGACGCTTCTGGACCATGTTGGCCCACTATCATGGGCAGACTTGGAATGCCACGGAACTAGCCACGGCCATGGGCTTATCCGACAAGACAGTGCGTTCATATCTGGACGTTCTTACCGGCACCTACATGGTGCGTCAGTTACAGCCGTGGTATGCCAATGTCGGCAAGCGCCAGGTCAAGGCGCCAAAGATCTATCTGCGCGACCCCGGAATCCTCCATAGTCTGTTAGGCCTGCTCGACTGGCCCAGCCTGCTGGCTCACCCGCGAGTCGGTGCTTCATGGGAGGGCTTCGCCATCGAGCAAGTTTTGCAGGCCATTCAGCCGGCCGAGGTGTATTTCTGGGCCACGCATGGCGGTGCCGAGCTTGATCTCCTGTTCTTCCAGCGCGGCCGTCGCTATGGCGTCGAAGTCAAGTTCAGCGAGGCGCCACAGGTGACTCGTTCCATGCAAGTCGCGCTGGCCGATCTTGGCCTCGATCATTTGTGGATTGTCCATCCTGGGCCACACAGTTATCCTGTACAGAAGAAGATCACGGTTTGGGCCATCAACGATCTGCTGGAACTCTCTCGCCAGCTCCAGGCCGATTCGCGAGCATGAGTCCGTCCACATCCGGGGGTGACGGCCCTTTGCATTCTACCAAACTTGTTATGCAATCACACGGTCCCGCGCCAGATTTCCTGTTCTCCTGATCTCGTTGGTCGATTTATCTGCCCGCCTCAATCGAACCCCTCGAACTCCCTCGGCGAGCGCATGGTCTGGACATTCTGTTCGAGTCGCGCTTTGAGCTCGGCAGCCTCGGCAAAGCCCATCGCTTTGTAGAACTCGGTATCGTAGCGCCGCGTCTGGACGACGACGGGCATGGGAACGGCATGGCCAAGGATGAGCGCCTGTTCGCGGGTGTCGAGCCGGGCCAGCACCTCGCGCAGCCCCTCGCCGCCGCTGACGCCCGACAGGACCGCCTTGATGTCTTCCGGGTTGTCCAGGAGCATGGTGACGCGCGTGCCGATCTGCGACATAACCTCTGAGTCGATCCCGCTGGGGCGCTGATCCACGATGAACAGCGTCACGTTGTACTTGCGCAGCTCACGGGCGATGGTGCCGAAGATCGTGTTGGCCGCGATGGTCGGGTCGAGGAATTTGTGCGCCTCCTCGATGGTGATCACCAGCGGAGTCGGCTCGCCGCCGGCCGCGCCGAACGACCGCTCCTTCTTCTCGACGTAGAGCCGGTGGATGCGCCGGGTGAGAAAGTTCGCTACCAGGATGTACGCGCCCAGGTCCGAGCCATAGCGGCCGAACTCCAGCACGATGCTGGTGCCCGCATCCAGGTATTTCATGATCCGGCCCACCGAGTCGTCGAAGGCCTTTGCTTTGAGGAAGCCGTAGTTGCGCATCCGCTCGAAGCGACGGCGCAGCGCGGCCAGCGTGTTCTGCCCCTGGCCGGTGTCCTCTGCCAGCGCTTTCAGACCAGACATATCCTTGCCCGTTTCCGGGTCGAAGCCGCCGTAGTTGTCCACCCAGTCGTCGTCCAGGAATTTCGCCAGCCAGTCCTTACCCACCTTGCGATAGAGCGCGTACACCGCGCCGACCTGCGGCTCGGTCAGGTTCAGGATGCCGGCCAGCATCTCCAGGTCTTCCGGCTCGACCTGGTCGTAGCCGATGGTCACGGTATAGTCGGGGTTGGAGCCGCGGCGCCGCGACGATTCGTCGTCCAGGGTGAAGATGCTGACGCCGCCCGGAAAAATCTGCTTCAGTCCCTTGACTTGCCCGCCCGGCCCCTCGCTGGCGCCGGCCCAGCCGTACTCGTTGTGCATGTCGAAGACCAGGTTGACCGCCACGCGCTGCTGGATCACCCCTGCCAGCAGCAGCCGCGAGAGGAAGGTCTTGCCAGTGCCCGACTTGCCGAAGACGCCGCTCGACCGCTCGACCAGTCGCTCCAGGCTCAGCGTGATCTTGACGCTCTCCATGTCCAGCGGCGCGCCGATGTGGAAATGGTGCGTCGTCTTCCCGCCCGCCTGCCGCACCCCCTCTTCGCCGAACACCTGATCCACCTCGGCCTGGCTGGCGGTGGAGACCGGCGTGAAGTGCTCCGGCACGGTTTTGACCGGCTTGGCCTCCTCTTTGCCATCCTCCAGGAGCAGGAGCGGGCTGAGATGCACCGTGCCGAAGGTTGCCGTGCCCTGGTAGACGGCTGCCAGGAAAGGATCGGAGACGTCCGGCGGCTGCTTGGCGATCAGCGGATTGGTGCTGTCCAGCGCCACGTCGGTGATCATGCAGAAGAAGCGGGCGCGACGGCCGCGGGCGACGACGTAGCGGCCCACCGCCAGGTCCTCCAGCAACACGTCGCGGTCGAGCTTGACGTCCAGCCCTTCGCTCAGCGATCCACCGATGACGACGCCGAGCTTGTCGGCGCGTTCGGCGATGGCCTTGTGCGCCGCCGACTCCTCGCGGGCGGAGGTGAGGGCGTCAAAGTCGGTGTCGGAAGAGTGGGTATCAATTTCCATGTCTCAATTCCTGGTGAGAGAGGGTTGGTTGCCTCATTACGAAAGGGGGAGCTGCTCGGGTATCCATCGCAGATCGCGGCCGATTAGGATCTCGTGCATGGGTGAATGGTGAGTATTATGCATGCAGATTCGGTAAACATGCAGCGAGAAGGTCTGCGCCAGTGTTAGCACAGCACGGTGATCGCTATAGGTCATGAGGAAATCACCGGCCAGTTCGCTGGTCAAGATGAAAAGGGATTCGTGGTCGATTCGATGGTACCTATAGAGACGGCTGCCCGCCTTCTTTTCGTCGGCTGTGTACGGCGGGTCGATAAAGAAAGCGGCATCGGAACGAGCAGCAAAGCGCTGAATCACTTCAATACCATCACCTTCTATGAAGGTGATTCTGCTGCGCAAACTGGCGATCGATTCGATGCGATCCTTGAGGGTTTCCGGATACCACCGCGAATACCAGCCGCGTTCCCGTTCGCCCTTCTTGAGTCTGCCGGCCCCAGGCGCGAGAATGCCACCATGACTGATACGATTCCTAAGAATCGTCTGAAATGCCTTTTCTGGGAGGTCTCGCGGTTCTCTTGTTAGCTCAACTTGGACGGCCTGTGGGGTGAAGTCAAAGGCAACTATTCGCTCTGCCAGCCATTTCCAGTCGCCGTAGATGACTGTCCGCCAAACAGACGCTACCTGCTCATCACGTTCAACCAGCGTTACGTGATCAGCAAGACCCTCAGAGACTACTAGCAGTCCGACGGACCCTCCCCCAGCAAAAGGTTCAATGAACTCAGTGGGTTTATGGCCGATACTGTCGAGCCATTGACGGACATAAGGCGCGAGCCAGGTCTTGCCACCAGGATATCGAAAGGGACTCAGGAATCTGGATCGCTTCATGATGCCTGCTGCACCAATAAGGTGCTCACCCATGCAACCTGTTCGTTCAGGTTGGCATGCGCTTGATGAGCCCAATATGCGGTCCGACAGCGATCGAAGAACAGCCCTCCATACTCAGTTACATATTTCCATGAACTATATTCAACTCGGTGAGGGACGAAAAACGATCTTAGGAGTGGACTTGACGTTGAGCGTCGCATCCATAGGTTCCAAAAGCTTGCTGGCTGCATTTCCGACAGCTTGTCTTGCCAATTCCTCCCAGCGGCACACTGTCCAAACATGATGATTTTGCTTGGGAGTTTGTCTGTGAAATCCTTCCAAGCAACCACATCGAGCCTGTCATCTTGCCGATTCAAAGTTGGGTTTTCACTATAGCCATCGCCTTCACCGATGAGCTGAGATAGTTTGTCTATTGCAGAAGCAAAACCAGAGGGCAGTTCGGTCCGCGGTGCACCAAAGCCAACGGCTTCACCATGTAAATAATGCTGAGCTGCAAGACAAGAAATCTGTTCAAATAGCTTTGGCGCATTGATAGTCTTGGTCGAACGGATATCCCAACCAAAGTAGGAAAGGCAAAGGCAGAACGTGTAAGCTGAATAATTCACCCACTCGGACCTGAGTTCGATAACGCCGAATCTGCGATAGTCCAAGGTGAAGGGATAAGCGGTATCTGCAGCTTTGCTCCTCAACTCTATTTCATAGAAAACCTCCAGGATCTTCTCTTCGACCGCCTCGTCGTTGTTATCATCGAACGCTGACAAAGGCCGAAGGGCGCTCTCCAAATCTCCACGACTAGAATTTCCGTCGGGAGACAGCAATGCGTGAAGCTCTAACCAATCCGCCAAGGGCAATGGTGCTGTCGGCGAATCCGGCAATGGAAGCATCTTAGTCTCTCCTCCGCTTTGTCGGCCGTTCCCCAGCCCTTGCTGGCGTACCATCACGCTTAGCGTCCATATCATCCCGGACGCTGTTGGCATACGCTAAGATATCGTTAATGTGATCGTACAGATCGTCCTCACCATAGTATCCTGTTGTTACGGTGCCCTTCGCGTTTTGAAGCTCAAACTTCGCCTTCGTCAACGCCTCACGGAAGCGACGTCTGTCACCAATCGCAACGGCGAGCGATCTCTCGAGGGGATAACCACTCCGCAGCACTGCCAGTGATTCAGGCTTGCTGATAACTGTGCGCAGGATATTCAGATCGGGATTCTGTGTGCGAACGATTGGCTCGATCCCATTCGACCTCTTGCCGTATAACCACACCATCAGTTCTTCTAACTCCGAAAGCTTCTCGGAGGGTACTGGGTTAGGGGTCAAAGACGTTTCCGGGTCAATGCCAAGAAATCGTTGGAAGTCGGGTTGATCAGCAGCAGTATACAAATGCGAGAAGTAGAAACGATTCCGTGCGATATCTTCACGATCAAATCCGACTTGTAATTCTGCTTGTTCTAGGATTTTGTACCCTCTGTAAAGGCGCTTGACCGTGGCGTGACGATCCCCGATTTTTTGGGCAATCTCAGCGAGGGAAATGTCGTACTTCTCTTTCACTTCTGCAATGTACTTGGCCTTGCTGAAGCTGTCCCAAGGCTTAATTCCGTTGATGTGACGAAAACCCACAGAAGTCCATAAGCTTTGTCTGTCGGGATATAAAATCGCAGGTAGCTCACCCAATTTGGAACGGCTCACATCGTCGATGTCTGGCAGGTTGGTCGCCTTGAGCTTCTCTCGGAGTTTCCGATCACGCAATAGCAAGACGGCAGCAAGCCGCCGGTTGCCTTCGATCGCGATGTATCTGCGTCTTTTAGGATCGGTCTCGTAAGGGTTGTCGGCAACTACAAATAGCGGTTCAGAATAGAAGAAGCCGTTTTCCGCGATAGACAGAGCTACTTCGGTGACATCCATTTCGGTCCAAAGTGCCCTGAGGAGGTCTTCTTGACTCCCACCGTCAGTGCGTCCAGCCAATCGTGCGTTCTGAGGATCCAACAGGAGTTGCTCCACAGGGATATACCTAATCGTTTCGGGATCAGGTTCAAATAGGCTTGGTTGTTGATCGGTCAACATCACTCTGCCTCCTGGGAGAGTTGGGAGAATCTGCTTTTTCATGAGAGAGATTCCCCAGGTCGATTATATCAGGATCCGCTGAGACCACAACCGATAGGAGGAAACACTCTCTCGGAAGTGACAGGTTGGTCAGGGCGAGCGGTCATAGCTAAGCGGCTGACCATTCCTATTTTCGCATCGTCACCTTCGTATACGCCAGCCTGAACCCTAACCGCTCCACGTTGCGCTGCGACGGGCCGCCCGGCTCGGTATGAATGACCGCGAGATCGCATCCGGCCTTCGCCGCGACGGTCAGCCGGGCGTGCAGGAGCACGTTCTGGACGCCGCGATTGCGATAGGCGGGCCGCGTGCTGGCGCCGAAGAGTGCGGCCGCGCCGTCGTGTATGCGCAGCGTGCCCACGCCGGCCGGCTCACCATCGAGCCATGCCAGCCAGCAGGTGGTGTGCGCCATGTACGGGTAGGCCGCGATGGTGATACTAGCGTTCGGCGCGACCTCGTCGCTGTCCAGCTCGCCCCGGAACGCGGTGAGCGTCCACAGGTCCGCTTCTTCCGGCTCGATGACGCGCGCGCTGAGGTCGGGCGGCGCGGGATAACTCTCGTAGCGCGCCAGCGACCGATACCACACGTGCATGAACATTTCAATCCGGTAGCCGCGCCGGTTCAGGTGATCCAGCAGGGTAGGATCGGTGAGCGGGCACAGGCTGAGCGCGGGCGTTGCGCCGCGGTCGCGATAGAACGCCTCAAACTGCTCGAACTCTGTCTCGTTCACCGGCCCGTGCAGCCCCAGCCCAACGCTGCGGCTGTACGGGTTGTCAACACCGGCCCAGACCGCGTGGCCGCTGCCGACCGGCTCGCTGTTACAACACGTCGAGCCGAGCAGCCGGGCGCGCGCTGCGGCATAGTCCAGGTATCTTGCAGCCTCGGCTGCTTCCAGCCGTTGGGCCAGGGCCAAATCAGCGAAGATCATAGTTATCCTCTACAGCTTGTATAGCTCCCCGAACTTGTCCCGCAAATATCGGATGTACGGCTCAACGCTGAGCTGGCTACCTGTGACGCGCTCGACCAACTCGGATGTGGTGAACTTGCTGCCGTGCTGGTAAATGTTCTCTCGCAGCCAGCCAAGCAGCGTACCGAACTTGCCCTCGGTGATCTCGCCGGTGATCTCCGGGTGAGCTCTCAACGCGGCCTGGTAGAACTGTGCGCCCAGGATGTTGCCCAATGTGTAGCCCTGGAACACCCCACCGATGGGACCGGCGTACCAGTGCACGTCCTGCATGACCCCGTCCTTATCATCGGGCGGGACGATGCCGAGATCGGATCGGTAACGCTCGCGCCAGGCCTCGGGCAGGTTGGCCACGGACAGCTTGCCTTCCAGCAGCGCCAGCTCCAGATCGAACCGGATCATCACATGGAGGTTGTAAGTGACCTCATCGGCTTCGGTGCGGATGAGAGAGCGCTCGACCTTGTTCACGGCCCGGTAAAAGGCTTCCAGGGACACGTCGCCCAACTGTTCGGGGAAGATGGCCTGGAGCCTGGGATAATAAAACTCCCAGAAGCCGCGGCTGCGAGCGACGATGTTCTCCCACAGCCGCGACTGGCTCTCGTGCACCCCGGCCGAGGTGCCTTCGCCCAGGGGCGTGCCTTCAAAGTCCATGCGGATGCCCTGCTCGTACATCGCGTGCCCGGCCTCATGGACGGTGCTGAAGAACGCGTAGCCGAACTCGTTCTCGTTCACGCGGGTGGTGATCCGCACATCGCCCAGCGAGAACTTGGTGGTAAACGGATGATGTGTCTTGTCCAGCCGGCCGCGCTGGAAATCATAGCCGATCTGTCGCGCTGCGTCCAGCCCGAACGCCCACTGGTCGGCTTCCGGGAAGTGGCGGCGCAGGAAGCTGTCGTCCGCTGGCGCCTGCCCGGTGATGGCCCGGACGATGGGTACCAGGCGCGTCCGCAACTCGGAGAACACGGCCTGGACAGTGGACGCCTTCATGCCGTAGTCGGCCACGTCGATCAACGGGTCGGCGATGTGCTCGTAGGGCGCGAAGTATCCGGCGTAACGACGGCTCAGGTCGAGGGTCTTTTCCAGGTACGGCTGCACCTTCTTGAAAGCATTCTCCGGCCGGGCTTCGGCCCAGGCCTGGTAGCTCTCGGCCTGGTGGCTGCTGAACTCGGCGACGAAATCCGACGGCAGCTTGATCGCGCGCTCATATTCACGCCGGGCGACGCGAATCAGCGCCGCGTCATCGGACTCATACGGCAGGCTTTCTTCATACGGCCTCAGATCGTCCAGCAGCCTTCCGATGGCCGGATCGGTGGCCTTTTGATGCGCCAGCTCGCTTACCAGGGCTGCCTGCCGTGCTCGGGCGGCCGCGCCGCCCGCCGGCATGTAGGTGGACTGATCCCAGAACAGCAGGGCGGCGACCATCTCCAGATCGTCGGCGTCGAGAAGCAGGGATTTGAGTTCTTTCAGCTTGGCTTCCATTTTGTTTGTACCTCATACTCGATGTGTCAGTGTGGCCGATGCCTGCGCGGTCGCGGTGAGCAGGATGTCGTGGATCTGGACGTGCGGCGGCCGCGTGGCGCACCAGAGCACCGTCTCGGCGATGTCTTCGGCGGTCAGTGGCTGGAAGCCCTGGTAAACCTTCGCAGCTCGTTCCGCGTCGCCGTGGAAACGCACCAGGCTGAACTCGGTCTCGACCATGCCCGGGTCCACACTGGTGACGCGCAGGCCCGTGCCCACCAGATCGAGCCGCAGCCCCTTGGTCAACGTGTCCACCGCGGACTTGGTGGCGCAGTAGACATTGCCGTTCGGATAGATCTCGTGCCCCGCGATAGAGCCGATGTTGATCACGTGACCCCGGCCGCGCGCGACCATTCCCGGCACCACCGCGCGGATGACGTAAAGCAATCCCTTGATGTTGGTGTCGATCATCTCGTCCCAGTCCGAGATCAGGCCTTCGTGCAGCTTGTTCAGGCCGCGGGAAAGACCGGCGTTGTTCAACAGGATGTCGATGGCGGCCCAACGCACGGGCAGGTTGCCGAGGACCTGAGTGACCTGCGCCTGATCCCGCACATCCAGCGGTACCGGAAGGGCTTCGATGTTGAACTCGGCGCTTAACTGCTTGGCTGCCGCCTGGGTACGTTCACCGCGGCGGGCGGCCAGGATCACATGGGCGCCTTCCGCTGCGAACGCCCGCGCGCACGCCGCCCCGATGCCGGAGCTTGCGCCGGTGATGAGGGTGACTTTGTCTTGCAATCGCATGTCTGGCTCCTTGAGGAGTGTATTTCGTAGTGGCGGGTGTTGGATATTCGGTATTGGATATTGGATATTGGATATTCGGTATTTCGCGCTCCACGCTCTACGCTTCACACTTCACGCAATTGGCGCAGCACGCCGTCCAGCCGCGTCAAATCCAAAGCCAGCAGCTTCGCCAGCTCGCGGCCCGCGGTGATGAGATACGCCTCCTTCTCGTCGGCAGATGCTCGAACGCTGGCTCCTGCTCGCAGGGCGGCCACGACGAGATGATCGGTGGGCGTGCCCGCTGCGGACAGGACGGTGCGGAGCCAGTCATTCCGTTCGGTGAAGCGCCTGATCTCGGCTCCGTTGCAAACGTAGATTTGATCCAGCGTAGCAGGTGGTTGGGCAGGTAACCGGTAGGAGACCTCCGTTCCCCGGCCGCTGCCCACGACGAGGGCGTCTACGATGATCGGCACCTGCCGCTTCTGCCGTTGGTCCTCGATGATCTCGGCGCTTTCGACGCCCGCGGCCACAAGCTGGCGGACGAAGGCATCGTCCTCGACGGTGACATTGTAGATCAGCCCGAAGATGCGGTTGCCGTCCTCGCGTTCCGCGCGCACCAGCGCGCCGAACTCCGGGATGCGTTGACCTTGCTCCGAGATCAGTTGCCGGCAGCCGATGCTGAAGCCGGTGGTGCTGGCCCGCAAGACGCGGCCGACAATCGCGCTTTCACCCATGAGTTGACTCTCTTTCTACTTGCGGTGCCCGCCCCCCGTCAGGAGCTTGTTGGCTGCCTTCAACGAAACCTCCGGCATCAGATTGTTTCTGAGCATGGACTGAAAGAGCATGGCCTCCAGATCGGCACGCTCGGCCTGGCCTACCACGGCAAGCTCGTGGGCGCGTGCCAGCACGTAAGGATAACTCACCGGCTCGCAGTTGGCGTAAATCGCCGCCTGGGCTGTATCGAACAAGGTCACATCGTCGGCTACCCATTTCGGTACCTCGATCCGGGCGATTGCGCTTGACTGGGGGCAATCCTGGCGTGCCAGGTTGGCGTAAGCGAAAATCACGCGGTCACCTCCCGAGGCCTCCTCGTAGTGATCGTTCGCCTCCGAATTCGGGCTGAAGAGCGCCGACCGTTCGTTGGGTTGCAGGTCGTCGAACAGCAGCCGGTCGGCCAACAGCAGGAAACGGCCCCGGCGCAGCGTCTCGCGGGTGATCTTTTCCACCGGTTGATCCACCAGCTCCAGGATACGAAGGACGTAGGCGCTGTTGGGACGGTCGATGTAGCCCAGGGGAATGGCCCGGGCGGCGTGCAGACGGCGCATCTGCCGGGCGAAGAAATCGATCTCCTCGGATATTGCCTCGTCGCTGTCCGCGTCTCCCCCCTGCCAGGGCAGTAGCGGCCCATCGACCAGGCACACGATGGGGACGGAGAGATCGCCGCCCAGCGCGTCCCGCTCGGCTTCGGCCAGATCGGCCAGCGCGGCGAGCTCGCGGCGGGCGCGCTGTGCGTTGATATACTCCGGCAGGTGAAGCTGACCGTCGGCGTTGTACAGGTCATCATCAGAAAAAAAGATCTCCGGCGCACTGCTCACCATGGGTGCCTGGCCGCTTCCTGCGCGGAGGACGATGGTGCCGGTGTTCAACAGATAGTATGTCGCGATGCCGTGACGATCCGGGTAAATCTGGCTGCCGTCCGCTGCGATCAGGATGAAGGGGGGCGTCGCAACGCCGGCCTGGCGCCGGTCGTTCAGGCTGGTGCCCAGCGGGAGGGCGCCGCGGCGCCACTGGTCGATCTCCCGTGCGCGCCTGATCTTCGCTTGTAGCTCGGAGGTCACTTCGGGCCGGCGGGCCAGCGTTTCCCTGGCGCGCGCGATGCGGTCGCGCGTCTCGCCCTCGCGCTGCGCCAGCGCCTGGCCCATCGCCTGCACTTGCCCGGTGAGTTTGTTCAACTCCAATGCCACGCCCAACCTCCCGAACAGATTTTCGCATGATTATAACTGAAGGCAGCGACTCAAGCAAACGGTTGACAAAACGTGCGCGCTGACATACAATCCTACTTAAGATTTGCCTCCCGATTGTCTGGGAAGGAGCCCCCAATGCCAGATTCCTTACGCACCACCATCAGCCAGTTCAGCAGTTCGGGCGGTCGGTGGCAAGCGCGCGCCGCCAACGCTCGCGCGGTGGAACCGGCAGCCGATCTGCCCGGCGCCCAGCGAGGCAGCCTGTACATGCTGATCGAGGCTAACGGCAGCGGCGGCGGTCACGTCGCCTTATACCGCCAGATGTTGAACGCGGCCCAGGCGGCATTCTACGAAAAGGGTGACACCGTGGAAGCCGCGTTGCGGCAAGCGGTGCGCAGCGCACATACTGTGTTGCGCCAGGCGAACGAGGGGCTGCCCGAGGCCGGTTGGCGCGCGGGCATCAGTCTCGTCGTGCGTTACGCCAACCGCTTGACCATCGGCCAGGCCGGGCCAGCCCTGGTCCTGGTCAGTCACCCCAAGACGGTTGACCAATTCCCGGCCGAGCTGGGCGAGCGGGGTGAACCACTGGGCGGTGACGTGCGCCCCGACGTCCGAATCTATGATGCGACCATCGAAGCAGGCAGCATGGTCCTGCTGGCGCAGAGCGATTGGCCACAGTACGTCGTTCCCGAGGCGCTGGCTGTCGCCGCCGCAGCTCCTAACGTGAACCTGGCCACCCAGTATCTGGGTCAATTGGCCGGCACGGCCGAACTCAGCGCGCTGTTGGTCGGGTTCAGCAGCACCATCCCGGAGCTTCAGGAAGAGCCGGCCGCGCGGCCGACAAGTCGTCCGGGAATTTCTCACCCCCCGCCCGAGGCGGGGATGGGCCCAGCCGGGGTGGATCAAGGCCCTGGACGAGGGCCCCGTCCTGATGGCCGGTTGTTTGGCCCTGGCAAGCCGGCCGAAGAATTCGCATCGCCACAGGCAGGGTCGACACTGGCGCCCCCACCGGTGGCCACACCTGTGAAGTTGTCACGCCGGGCCGAACCTGTTGCGGTCGCGAAGCTCGAACCTGTGCCGCGCATGGAGTTGCCGCGCAGCCTGGACGAAGAGGCGGCTGAACCTGCGGCCGAGCAGCCAGTTATCGGTCCCATCGATGAGTCTGACGAGGGCAGAGGCCGCAGCTTCTGGCCGATCATCGCATTGGGTGTTATTCCGTTGTTGATTATAGGCATCGTGGCGGCAATGTTGCTCGTCCGCAACAACGCGACGAACGCGGAATTCGATCAGCTTCTGCAAGGCGCGACTTCGGTCATCACCGAAGTGAAAGCATTGCCCGATGATGCGATGGCCGCGCAGCGGCTGAATGCGGCCCGCGACTTCCTGGATAAGGCACGCACGCTGCGCCCCGACGACCAGCGCCTGGCAAGCCTGGAGCAGGAGTACCAGGCCTTGTTCGACAAGGTGCAGCATGTGACGCCGCTTTACGGTATCGTGCCCCTGTGGACGTTCAAGGAGGCGGGGCATTCTGCCGCGCAGGTGTTGGCCAACGGCGATTCGCTGTTTGTCCTGGACACCGGACGCAATCAGGTCGATCGGTTCACGCGCTCGCAACTGGGCGATACGGCGACTCCTGCTGACAAACCGATCGTCCGCAAGGGGGATCAGATTAGCGGCACGGTAGTGAGCGACTTGTTGGATATCGCCTGGGTCGAGGCCGCTGGCCCTAACCAGCGGAGCAAATTGCTCACCCTGGATACCTCCGGCGGGCTGGTCAGTTACGATTCGACCTGGGGCGTGGACCGTACGGCCCTTGGCGGTCGCGACAAGCTGAAGCAACCGCAACTGACCACCGGCTACGGCGGCAACCTGTATATCGTCGATCCGGGAGCCAACCAGATCTGGCGTTACCGTCCAGGCAGCCGGGGCTACGAGGGCGATCCCGAATCGTACTTTGCCGCGGGGAAACAGCCCGATCTGACGGGGGTGCAGGCGATCGCCATCGACGGCAACGTATGGCTGCTGTACACGGATGGCCGCCTGCTGAAGTTTTTCGCGGGCGAACAGCGTCCCTTCGATTTTCAGGGATTGCCCACCAAGTTGAGCATGCCGGTCGCCCTGGCCGTGCCGCTTGAAGGGGATCGTATCTACATCCTTGATGCCGGGAACGGACGCATTGTTGAAGTCACTAAAGACGGCACATTCCTGCGTCAGTTTCATCCGCGCGAGGGCGATTTCTTGCGTGACGCCAGGAGCTTCTTCCTCGATGAGGCCAACAGCAAGTTTTACATCGTGACCGCGGATCAACTCTATGCGGCGGATGTGCCCGCATCTTCCGCGCCCGCCACGGGGGTTTCCGTGGCCCCAGCCTCTACGCCTACACCCGCGCAATAGCGCTGTCAGTGGAACTTCCATGCATCGGGCGCCGTCTCACTGTGAGGCGGCGCTCTGCATTTGTGCGCGGAGCCTGGGCCGCATAATCGAATCCCCGGAACGAGTCTCCGGTTTGGGCCTTTGAAGTGGAAAAGGGTATAATCGCGACCATGAGCATGTCAGAATCGAAGCATGGGGCGCACCCCGCGCGCGCCGGGCAGCGGCCGCTCTGGTCGGGCTTGCTGCTCGGTTTCCTGTTAACGGTCTTTGCGGCAGTCTTCGTTTACGTGGCCTACCTCTTTCTGTCTTGGGGTCAATCGGCCATCGCTCAGGCGCCGGATTTGCCTCCCCTGGCTTTGCCTCAGTTGGTCCGGTCCGTATCGGCAAACGACACTCAAACCGCTGCGGCTTCAGCACCGCTGTTTCAGCCGGTCAGCAGGAATTCTCAGGCAGCGTCAACGCAATCGCTGGGCCGCACCACCGTGCTGGTGATGGGTGTCGATGCGCGTCCGGGCGCTCAAGCGTTGCGCACCGATAGCATCATTGTGATCACGATCAACCCGCAAATGGGTTCGGCCGGCATCATGTCAATCCCGCGCGATCTCGTGATGCGCGCGCCCGTGCTGAATCGCATCGTCAAGATCAACACCCTCTATGGGCTGGGTGAGATCAACAGGTTTCCCGGTGGGGGCGCCGGCTATCTGCGGGATTCGGTCTCCGAGCTGATCGGTTACCCGGTCGATTACTACGTCAAGGTAAATTTCGAGGGGTTTAAGCAGGTTGTAGATCTCATTGGCGGGATCGATATCGATGTGCCGAAGGAGATCTACGACGATCAATACCCGAACGACACCTACGGTTACGAGCCACCGGTGCATTTCCTGCCGGGCCTGCAACACATGGATGGCGATACGGCTCTCAAGTATGCTCGCACGCGCCACGCGGACAACGACTATCTTCGGGCAGCCCGCCAACAACAGGTCATCATCGCCATCAAAGAGAAGATCACCCAGCAGGGACAGATGGCCGCGCTGCTGCCGCGTTTGCCAGGGCTGGCCATCGCGATGGCGAACACGGTCCAAACCGACATGCCGGTCGATAAGGCCATTGCGCTGGCTCGTCAGTTGGATAAGGTGGATCTGCGCAATACTGCCAGGGTCGTGATCGACCAAAAGATGGGTACCGTCACGACCGATGATCCCACTTGGGGCTATATCCTGACCCCTGACATGAACAAGCTGCGCGCTGCGGCCGCGGCCGTGTTTGCCGATGCGACGGGCGTTCCATCGCCTGAGGAAGCAACCCGACAGGCGATCCAGGTGGAGGCGGCGCGCGTGATGGTCCTCAACGGCACGTCGGAGAAAGGCCTTGCGGCCAAGACGCAGGCGACACTGATCACCAACGGCTTCAACGTTGTGACAGTAGGCAATGCTGATCGGGTGGACTATACCGACACCTGGCTGGTGACGTACGGTGACGCCGCGCCGGCAACCGTCGAGGCGTTGGTAAGATGGTTTCAGATACCTCCAGACCATATCCGCTCGGAGCCACCGTCGGATCAAGTGGATGTGACCGTGATTGTCGGCTCCGACCAGATACAGCAATCCACAGCAGCTCCGTAAGTGTCCATCTATGTCCTGCCGTGAGAATCGCCCGCTCACCACAAAGGCGCCAAGGCACGAAGGTCACAAAGCTCCTCTAATTCCTTGTGCCATTGGTGTCTTTGTGTCTTGGTGGTGAGCCATTCTCAGCTACCGTGGCGCCGAGCCCGGCATGAGAAACTGTCCTGTAGTTGAGGCTTGCCGCCCCGACAGTGGCTGAGCTCACTCTGGCGTTGACTTCCCTCGACGGCCGCGATTTCCCCTTCTGAGCGTTTTTTCCTCTCTTGTGCAGGATATGACAAAGGTCATGGTGGGTCAATCTTGTGCGTGCTATGCTTCACAGCGTTGAAACGAGTTGCTGTTTGTGGGTACAACGGCCAAGACGGATGCTGGTTCGCTTGTTTGCGAGCTGCTTCCTCCGACGCCGCAACATGATCCCAGGAGTGGAAAAGCACTGATGATCCAAGATTTTGCCACCCTCGACCTGGCGCCGTTGGATAGGATTCTCGAAGAATATGCCGGCCAGAAGGGCGCGGTTATTCCTATCTTGCAGCGCGCTCAGGAAGTGTATAGCTACCTCCCAAAAGAAGTCCTGGCCGAGATTTCCAGGTGTGCCGGCATTCCACTGAGCCAGTTGATCGGTGTGGCGACTTTCTACGCACAGTTCAGGCTCACGAAGCGCGGTAAGCATCTCATTCGCGTTTGCGACGGCACAGCCTGCCATGTCCGGGGTGCTACCAGGTGTATTGAGGCCATGGAGCAGTCACTGGGTGTCCCCGTCGGTGGCACTTCAGAGGACTATGAATACACGATGGAAGTCGTTTACTGCCTGGGGTCTTGTGGCTTGGCGCCCGTGGCGGTGGTAGATGACCGGGTGTTGGGCCGGCTGACACCTAGCAGTCTCGTCGAGCAGTTGGAGGGCCTGGGGTAAACCGCAGTAAGCCTGATGCTCGAGTTGGCCCTCTATCTCCTGGGTCTCTTGCAGAATTCCTCACCGAAGGGGAAGCCATCTTATGCCAAAACTTAAAACCCTGGATGATTTGAAGCGTGTGCGGGAAGAAGCTCAAAATACTCTGAAGACGCGCCTGGATACCGGAACGACGATCATTGTCGGCATGGGGACGTGTGGCATCGCCGCCGGCGCACGTGACACGATGCAAGCCATTCTGGATGAGCTGGCGAAGCGCCAGATCGACGCCCATGTGACGACCGTCGGTTGCATCGGCCAGTGCGTTAAGGAGCCGTTGGTGGACATCGAACAGGCCGGTAGGCCGCGCATCACCTATGCCAACGTCAAGCCGGACATGGTGCCCCGTCTGATCGAGGAGCATCTGATCAAGGGGCAACCGGTGCGGGAATGGATCATCGGCAGGTTACCGGCGAACTGATCTGATACGGAGGCCACAATGGAACAATACGGTTCGATCGAGGCGGTGATCAAGCGAGCCATCCAGCTTGAAGTGGAGGCGGAGACGTTGTACACCAATGCCGCGTCCACGGTGAAGGACGACGCGGTGTGCCAACGCCTGCAAGAGATGGCGGCCCAGGAGCGTGGTCACAAGGCCAAGCTGGAAGATGTCCTATTTGGCAACGTGCGCTGGGCGATACGCCGCTCCAAGTCTGAGCCGGTGACCAACATGCGCCTCAGCGACCACCTGACGTGCGGCTCTTTGGACCCCAATGCCGATTACCAGGACGTCTTGCTCTTCGCCGCCCGCCGTGAGAAGACGGCCTACGAGTTCTACAAGGCGATGGCCGAGATGGTGGATGATAAGCTGACCCAGGGCCTGTTCGAGATGCTGGCCACCGAGGAATTGCGCCACAAGTACGTTTTGGAGAAAACGTACGAGGAAGTGGTGTACAAAGACTTCTAGCGGATAGCAGATAGCAGATCGCAGATGATGAAGTGAGCCATCAACCGTCGGCGATCAGCTATCCGCCATCTGTTTCATCGAGGATTTCTGTTATGGTTGTAGCCTTGAAAAACGAGCAAACACCTGCCGCGCTTCTCCGCTACCGCACCGATGTGCTGGTGTGCGGTGGGACAGGGTGCCATTCATCCAACTCGCACGAGGTATTGAAGGCGCTGACCGCCGAGGTAGATCATCGCGGCCTGAGCAGCGAAGTGCGGATCGTGCAGACCGGCTGCCGCGGCTTCTGCTCGATGGGGCCGGTCATGATGATCTATCCGGAGGGCATTCTCTATTGCCGGGTGGAGTCCAGCGACGTGCCGGAAGTGGTTGAAGAGACGCTGCTGAAGGGCCGCACCATCGAACGTCTGGCCTACCAGGAGCCGATCCAATATGAAGCCCTGCCCTTGTATCATGATATTCCCTTCTATGGCAAGCAGATTCGCATCGCGCTCCGAAATTGCGGTCTGATCAACCCCGAAAGCATCGATGAGTACATCGCTCGCGACGGATATGCGGCGCTGGGCAAAGTGCTCAGCAGCATGTCGCCGGATGACGTGCTGCGCGAGGTGAAGGATTCCGGGTTGCGCGGCCGCGGAGGCGCAGGTTTCCTTACGGGCCTCAAGTGGGAGTTCGCCCGGCGTTCGCAGAATTTCCCCAAATACGTCATCTGCAACGCCGATGAGGGCGACCCCGGCGCGTTTATGGATCGCTCTATCCTGGAAGGCGACCCACACAGCGTTATGGAGGGCATGACCATCGCGGCGTACGCCATCGGTGCTTCGGAAGGCTACATTTACTGCCGCGCCGAGTACCCCCTGGCGATCGCCCGCCTGAAAACGGCCATCGCGCAGGCGCACGAGTACGGCCTGCTGGGTGAGAACATCCTGGGCAGCGGCTTCAGCTTTGAGCTGAAGGTGAAAGAAGGCGCCGGCGCCTTCGTTTGCGGCGAGGAGACCGCGCTGATGGCCTCCATCGAAGGCAAGCGTGGCGAGCCACGGCCTCGCCCGCCGTTCCCTGCGGTGGCCGGCTTGTGGGCCAAGCCCTCGAATGTCAACAATGTCAAGAGCTACGCCATGTCGCCCCAGATCATCCTCAAGGGCGCGTCATGGTTCAAGAGCATCGGCCCGGAGAAATCGCCCGGCACGGCCATCTTCGCCCTGACCGGCAAGATCAACAACACCGGCCTTATCGAAGTCCCGATGGGCATCCCGCTCGGCGAGATCATCTTCGATGTGGGCGGCGGCATCCCCAAAGGCAAAACGTTCAAGGCCGTACAGACCGGCGGCCCGCTGGGCGGCTGTCTGCCGGCGTCGGCGCTGAACACGCCGGTGGACTTCGATTCCTTGACAGCCGCGGGCGCGACCATGGGGTCCGGCGGCATGATCGTGGTGGACGAAGATACCTGCATGGTGGAATTCGCCAAGTACTTCCTCCAGTTCGCCACGGCAGAATCGTGCGGCAAATGTGTGCCGTGTCGCGTCGGCGGCATGCGCCTGCTGGAAATCCTTACCCGCATCGCCGAGGGCAAGGGCACGAAGGTCGATCTGGAGGCCATCAAGTACATCTCGAAGAATATGCGCGAGGCGTCGCTGTGCTCGCTAGGCCAGCTTACGCCCGGCCCGGTGGTGTCGGGCATCCGCTTCTTCGAGCAGGAGTTCATCCGGCATATCGAGGACAAGGTGTGCGAGGCAGGCCAGTGCAAGGCGCTGGTGCGGGCCAAGTGCATCAACGCCTGCCCGGCCGGTGTGGAAAGCCCCGCGTACCTGGCGCTGGTAGCCCGGGGCAGATACGCCGAGGGGTTGGCGATCCACCGCCAGCGCAACCCGTTCGCGCTGGCGTGCGGCCGCGTCTGCCCGGCGTTCTGCGAGCAGAAATGTCGTCGCGGTGAGCTTGACGAGCCTATCAGCATCCGCCTGGCCAAGCGCTTCATGGCCGATCACGAGTATGAGCGGCCATGGACGCCGGAGCTGATCGAGGAGCCGAAGAGCGAGAAGATCGCCGTGGTCGGCGCAGGGCCCGCGGGCCTGACGGCTGCCCTCCGGCTGGCGCAACGGGGCTACAAAGTCACGGTCTTCGAGAAGCTGCCCATCCCAGGCGGCATGATGGCCGTGGGCATCCCCGAATACCGCTTGCCGAAGGAGCCGTTCTTGGCCGAAATCCAGAATATCGAGCGCGCTGGGGTCGAAATCCGCTGCAACCAGGGCCTGGGCACTGACTTCACCGTCACCGATCTGCTCGACCGCGACGGGTTCAACGCCGTCGTGTTGGCCATCGGCGCGCACAGGAGCCGCAAGCTCGGCATCCCAGGCGAGGAGAAACTGGGCGTGCTGCACGGCACCGATTTCCTGCGCGAGATCGGGCTGAGCAACCGTGGTGCGATCGAGGGCCGGAAGATCCCCAAGGTGGCGGGAAAGCGGGTGGCCGTGATCGGCGGCGGCAATGTGGCGTTGGACGCGGCCCGGACGGCCTGGCGGCTGGGCGCAAAGGAAGTGCACGTCATCTACCGGCGCCAGCGCGAGGCCATGCCGGCCTATGCCGAAGAGGTGAAGGCCGCGCTCGATGAGGGCATCCAGTTCCACTTCCTGACGAACCCGGTGAAGGTGCTGGGTGACGGTCACGTGACCGGGTTGGTGATCCAACGCCAGCGCCTGGGCGAATTCGACAACGGCGGCCGGCGCCGGCCGATCCCGGTCGAGGGTGATGAATTCACGCTGGACGTGGATATGGTCATCCCGGCCATCGGCCAGACCACCGACACGTCGTGGATGCAGAACACCGGCATCGAGGCAACCCGATCGAGCACCTTCGTGGTGAACGAGGCGTTCGGCACCACCCGCCCCGGCGTCTTTGCAGCGGGCGATGCGGTGAGTGGGCCGGCAACCGTGGTGGAGGCGGTGGCGCAAGGCAACCTGGTCGCCGTGGCCGTCGATCATTGGCTGAAGACCGGCGAAACCGCCAAGCCGCGTTATGAGACGCCGCGGCCTGATGTTGTGCAGATCTATAACCTGGACGATTACGCCAACGCCCGCCGGCCGCACGTACCCGAGTTGGCGGTGAGCGAACGCCGGGGAACTTTTAGCGAAGTAGAGCTTGGCTTCGATGAGCGCACGGTGCGCGAAGAAGCGAAACGTTGCCTGCGCTGCGATCTGGAGTGGCTGGACACTATGAAGCTCCCGCGGCCGCAGGCGGATGTCGTGCCTGCGTGATGCGTGTTGCGTGCTGCGTGGAGCGTGGAGCGATACGTTGTGTGGAGGAAATAGAAACGGAACACGCAAAACGGAACACGCAATACGGAACACGCAATACGGAACACGCAATACACAATATGCGATACGCAATGCGTGATAACGTGAGGCGTGATGCGCGTGGTGAGCGCGAGATAGCGGAAGCGATCACGCATCACGGAAGGAGAATGACAATCCGATGGCAATCGTAAATGTTACCGTCAACGGTCAGAAAATCCAGGCGCAGCCGGGCCAAACGGTGCTGCAAGCGGCCCGAGAGGCCGGCGTCTTCATCCCGACCCTGTGCGATCACCCGGCTGTGACCCCCTTCGGCGGCTGCCGGATGTGCCTGGTGGAAATCGAGAAACAGCGCAACCTGCAACCGGCCTGCACGTATCCTGTGACCGAAGGCATGGTCGTGTCGACTGACACGCCGCGTGTCACCGAGGCACGCAAGTTCGTGCTCGAGCTGCTCTTCTCCGAGCGGGTGCACTACTGCATGTATTGCGCGATGAGCGGCAGCGAGGAGAACACCCAATGCGAGCTGCAGCGCCTGGGCTATCGCTATGGCTTGACCCACTGGCAGTTCCCGCCGCAGACTGCCAAACGCTGGCCGGTGGATGCGTCGCGGAAATACTTCTTCATGGATCATAGCCGTTGCATCCTCTGCCGGCGCTGTATCCGGGCGTGCGACGAGATCGTCGCGAACCACACGTTGGGCGTCCGCGAGCGCGGCTCGCGCACCATGGTGATTGCCGATGACGACGTGCCGTTCGGCGAATCCACCTGCGTCTCTTGCGGCACCTGCCTCCAGGTGTGCCCGACGGGTGCGCTGATCGACCGCCGCAGCGCCTACATGGGCGGCGAGTGTGACCTCACCCACACCCGGACGACCTGCATGGCGTGCCCGGTCGGCTGCGGCATCGACGCACTGACGCGCGGCAACCAGCTTGTGCGGGTCAATGGCGATTGGGACGCTGCGAACGGCGGGCTGCTGTGCATCCACGGCCGGTTCGAGACGGTCGAGCCTCAGCCGGCGCGCGTGACTGCCCCCATGCTGCGCAAGGCTGGCGAATTGGCCGAAGTGAGCTGGGACGCGGCCATGACCGCAATCGCCGGCCGCCTGCGGGTTGCCGGCCCTGTGGCGGGCCTGGCTTCGCCGCGCGCAACCATCGAGGAACTCTCGGTTTTCCGGGCGCTCTTTGCCGGCCCGCTCGCCAGCGACCAGGTCGGCCTGATTTACGGTGAGATGCCGCCTGCTCTGGGCAAATCCGCGGGGCTGGCCGACCTGAAGGACGCCGACCTGATCGTCGTGGTCAATGGCCGGCCGTTGGACGACCAGAAGGTCGTGGGCTACGTGGTGCGCCGGACGGCTGAGGCGGGCGCCAAACTGATCGTCGTGAGCGATGAACCGACCACGTTGGATCCCTACAGCCAACAGTGCTTCGGACTGACCGATCTCTGCAAGGTTGATGCAGAAGTCACGGCTGCCCGTTTCCCGGTGGTGCTCTATGCCAACGGCTTGCCCGCGTCGGTGTACGGCGACCTGCGCAGTCTGTCGCCCAAGACCCGCTTCATGCCGTTGTACCAGGGCATCAACACCGCGGGCGCGGCGAAGATCGGGCTGGGGGAGCGTCCGGTGAAGGGTAATGCGCTGTTTGTGTTGGCCGCCGACGAAATCCCGAACGGCCACAGCCTGCCGGAAGCCGGTTTCACAGTCGTGCAGGCTGCCTACCGGACGAAGTGGACCGACGTGGCCGATGTCGTTCTGCCGGCCCAAACCTGGGCCGAGAAGCACGGGCATGTGGTCAACATCGAAGGCCGTGAGTTGCCGGTCGTGGCGTGCGTGCAACCGCCGGCCGGTGTCCAGGCTGATACCGTGACCCTGGCGGCCCTGGCCGAGCGGATGGGGCAAGGAGCGAAGAGCAATGTCTGAAAAAATCACCGTTGCTAGCGATTGGATGTGCGGCTGCGCCGGTTGCCACATGTCACTCTTGGACATCGACGAGCGCATCGTCCCCCTGGTGCAACATGTCACCCTCACCTCGACCCCCATCACCGACCTCAAGCACCCGTCCAAAGACGGTGTGACGGTCGGTATCCTGGAGGGTGGGGTGAACAACTCCTCGAACGAGGAAGTTGCGAAGATGTTTCGCGAGCGTGCGAAGATCCTGATTGCCCTGGGCGATTGCGCGGTGTTCGGTGGCGTGCCGACCATGCGCAACACGTGCGGCATCCAGGAGGCGTTGCGCCGCGCGTACGTCGAGAGCGAATCTACCGTCAACGGCCAGATCCCGCAGCACGAGGACATCGCCGTGATGCAGGACACGCGAGCGGTAGATCAGGTGGTGCCGGTGGACATTTATCTGCCGGGGTGTCCGCCATCGGCCGATGCGATCTGGTATGTGCTGACCGAGCTGCTCGCCGGCCGCATGCCCGAGCTAAAAGGCAAATACCTGGACTGGCATTGATTATCGCCCGCGTTGCTCTGGCCGGTCTCCTGACCGAGCCAGGGGGCATGGTCTGAGACCGGCCCCAGCAACGGGGACTGGCATTGATCCGGGAGGAGAGACGCATGGGACAGAAAATTATCATCGAGCCAGTGACACGCATCGAGGGTCACGCCAAGGTGGCGGTCCACCTGGATGACCAGGGCCAAGTCGAAAAGGCGGTCTTCCACGTTAACGAGTTCCGCGGCTTCGAGAAGTTCTGCGAGGACCGCATGTTCTTCGAGATGCCGCTGATCACCGAGCGCATCTGCGGCATCTGCCCGGTGAGCCATCACCTGGCGTCGGCGAAGGCGTGCGATGCAATCGTCGGCGCGGAGGTGCCGCGGCCGGCCAGCCTGCTACGCGAGTTGATGCACATGGGGCAGACGATCCAGTCCCATTCGATGCACATCTTCGAGCTGGCCGGGCCCGATCTGCTCCTGGGCTTTGATTACAACCCGGCGCTGCGCAACGTGGTCGGCCTGTACATGGCAAACGCCGACCTGACGGTCAAGGCGATCAAGCTGCGCAAGTACGGCCAGGAGATCATCGCCGCGCTGGGCAGCCGCCGCGTCCATCCCAACTTCGCGGTGCCCGGTGGCGTGAATGCCCCGTTGTCGCAGGTGAGCCGCGATGTTATCCTCGCCCAGGTGGACGAGATGACCGGGTATATCCAGGAAGGCATCGCGGTTATGAAATCCTGGATGGCGGCGAACCAGGCCGACCTGGCGAGGTTCGGCGTTTTCTCTACCAGCTACTTGAGCATGGTGGACGAGAATAACGCGCTCCAGCTCTACGATGGCGATCTGCGGCTGGTGGACAAGAATCGGGCGCTGGTAGAGAAGTTCGATGGCCGGAAGTACCTGGATTACATCGCCGAACACACCGAGCCGTGGACCTATCTCAAGTTCCCGTACTATAAGAAACTGGGCTGGCCGGACGGTGTCTACCGCGTGGGTCCGCTAGGCCGCCTGAACGCCGCCGAACGGATGGCGACCCCCCTGGCGCAGGCCGAATACACGGAGTTCCAGCAGTTGCGTGGCGGTCAGGTGGTCGAGGGCACGCTCTACTACCACTACGCCCGCCTGATCGAGGATCTGTACGCGGTCGAGCGTGTGCGGGAGTTGCTTGAGGACCGTGACATCCTCAGCACCGACATCCAGGATAACCGGCCGGTGACCAACGCCGAGGGCGTGGGCGTCATCGAGGCGCCGCGCGGCACGCTCTGGCATCACTACCAGGTGGACGAGAACGGCCAACTGCGAAAGGTCAACCTGATCGTCGCCACCGGCAATAACAACTGGGCCATGAGCCACGCCGTGGATTTGGTCGCCAAAGCCTACGTGGACGGCAAGAACGTCACCGAGGGCGCGCTGAATCGTATCGAGGCGGCGATCCGGGCCTACGACCCCTGCCTGTCCTGTTCGACGCACGCCATCGGCCAGATGCCGATGGAGGTGATCGTCTATGACGCCAGCGGCAACGACGTCGGGCGTCGGGTGCGGGACTAGCACGACACGGATTTGGACACGGATACACGGATGGGCCACCGCCCGTCCGTGTTTTTTGTGGGGGCCCGACACAGATTCGGGCACGGATACACGGATTCGAGGGGCGGGCGCCTGCGCTTAATCATGGCGCTTCCGCACTTCATCCGGTATCATATCCCTATACATTCGCCTTTCGGAGCGCATTTGCACACTTTGATTATTGGCTATGGCAATCCCAGCCGCCGCGACGATGGCGTGGGGCTGGCGGTCGTCAACAGCTTGCGCCAACGCCTGGGCCGGTTGCCTCTCGATGAGGGCGATGATGGTTTCAGCGAGTTGGGCAGTGAGGTCGATACGCTTTTTCTGCAACAACTCATGCCCGAGCTGGCCGAGACGCTAACCGGGTACGATCGCGTCTGGTTCGTGGACGCGCATCTCGGCGTCTATCCCGAACTGATCCGCCGCACGGTGATCACGGCGCAGCTCGACCTGGCGTCGGTGTCCCATCATCTCAAACCCGAAACCCTTCTTGTCCTGGCAAAGCAACTATACGGCCACGCGCCGGCGGCAGAGTTAATCTCCATCCGCGGCTTCGACTTCGATTTCGGAGAAGAGTTGAGCGCGGCGACGTCTGAAGGTGTACAGCAAGTGGTTGAAGAATTGTGGCAGATGGTTTCAATTGATAATCCATCCCTGGCTCAAAGACACATCCCCCGTAGTTCGTGTAATTGACACGATTCCTCTGACATCGTACAATAGATGTACAGGGTTCCCCCACCATCCCAGATCTGGAGTTTAAATCAGAGAAGGAGGTTGAGATGACTTTTGTGCGAGATTTGCTCCGAGGCAAGCCGGCGGAGGTATGGATCATCGGACCCAGGGACATGGTTTACAAAGCGCTCCAACTAATGGCCGAAAAGAACGTCGGCGCGTTGCCGGTGGTACAAGACGGCGAGCTGATCGGCATGTTTTCCGAGCGCGACTATGCCCGCAAGCTGATCCTGAAAGGCAAGACCTCCCAGGCGACCGCCGTGGAAGAACTGATGAGCCATCCGGTGTTTTGTGTCGGCCTCGACGACACGATTGAGACTTGCATGGAGCTCATGACTACGCAACGCATCCGCCACCTGCCGGTCTGCGGTGATGGTGGGTTGATCGGGATGGTCAGCATAGGCGATGTGCTTAAGGCGGTCATCGCCAGCCAGCAGGTGATGATCCAGGACTTAGAGAATTACATTGTCGGCGCACGAAGTTAGCATTTTGCCGGTCGATAAGGTGCACGACGAAATCTTTTGAGAGTGTCCTCTCGGCCTGGGTCACCCGATCTAGGGGAACGACCCAGGCCGAGAGGCTGTCTGTCTCCAGCGAAGCCAGATCGATGGATCCTCTAGCCGGCGATCAGTGTCCCCTCGCCAACTTCGCTCACTTCTTCACCGGTCCGGCACAGAATGATAACGGTCATTGACGGCAGACCTACCGGCGGCTACTCTGGAACGTAGTTTGCGGCCGAACATGAGTGAGTGGTAGAAGGACTCCCATGGATTTTGTACTTCACAACTTGCGACTGCAGGAACTGGTCGCCGTCGTTCAGCAGAATAGATTGTTCTTCGATGATTTCGTGATTTTCTTGCGCGAACAAGGATATGACTCATTATCGGCCTTCATCCACGAATCTTCTGATGAGAAGGCGGCTGCAGCCATTTCAGAGTATTTGTCCCGTCCCAGCGAGGCCAAGCTATATGATGGCTTGCTGCGGCCGTATCCAAACTCCAAAGCGAAGTGGTTTTTCCTGGCTTGGCTTTTTCGTGATGCTGCCACACAGCGACTGGAACCGTTGTTGAGATCTGTGCCCGGTGACACCATGAATGAACGAAAGGCGTATCTCTTGAACGAGATTCGCAGGTTCGTGGAGCCACTCTTTCCAGAGGTAGGAAGTTGGGAATGGCCTGCAATTTCTGAGGTTATGCTGGCACGACTCGAAGGTAGCAGGCGTGCGTTGAAGGGCACTCTCTTTGAGGAGATTGTCAGACGTAACCTTCGTGCGTTGATTGAGCGCTATGGTCTCCCCTTGACAGTCGGCAACGCCCAAGTGAAAATCGGCGGGGAAACTTATGATGTTCAGGTGACGGGAGGGGCGGGTTCGATACTTCTGCCCATCAAGACTCGTGAAACAATGGGTGGAGGGCATTCACTGCTCTTCACCAGAGATATTTACAAATCCATCATGGTCGCAACCGAGCACGGCTATCGGTGTGTGCCAATTGTCATTGCGGAATCGTGGGCGGGCAATCTGGACGATCTCAAATCAGAGTTGTATATCTATATCCAGGCGAATCCGAATCAGGTTGCAGCTATTGAGCCACTGTTGTTGGCTGAGATCGAGGGTTTGGTTCCGCTATTCCAGAGTCTCAGCAGTTGAGAGCAAAGTAGGTTGATTGACTCGCTTCTTTGCCATGTGGCAGTAGTCAGGGTTACTGTCAATTCCGACGAATCGCCGGCCGAGGCGCTGGGCAACCACAGCGGTCGTGCCGCTGCCTATAAAGGGATCAAGGACTATACCTCCTTGGGGGCAGCTTGCCAGAATACACAGTTCGACCAGCTTTTCTGGGAAAACGGCAAAATGAGCGTCGCGAAACTTGGACAGCGGAATCTCCCAGACTGTTCGTCGATTTCTGCCGAGCGGATGAAATGCTTGGTCCCACCTGCCGTTGTGCAGGTTTGAATTGCCAGCGTTCTTGCCTTGTTCGGGAGTACCGTTCAGCTTACCAAAGTGATTGCGTCCGCCTTTCATCCGGCTTTCCGGCGAGAAGGTGATATGTGGTTCCCTGATAGCATCAATATCATAGTAGTAATCCTTGCCCTTGGCGAATAGAAACACATATTCGTGATCTGTTGTAGGTCGATTTTTCACGGAGGACGGCACAGCATTAGGCTTATACCAGATGATATCAGACCGCAGAATCCAGCCATCCTGCTTCAATGCAAAGGCAACACGCCAGGGCATGCCAAGTAATTCGCTGTCGCTGTATTTGTCGCCCAGGTTAAGCCATAGCGTACCGTCGTCCTTTAATACACGATAGCACTCGGTAAACACAGTCCGAAGATTTTGCACATATTCTTCCGGCGACGCCTCGTTGCCGATTTGTACAGGAGTGCTGTAATCCCGCTGCTGGTAATAGGGTGGACTGGTAACGATGCAATTAACCGAAGCGGTAGGTAAATCCCGGAGACAGACTCGTGCATCCCCTTGAATGATTGAGTCTATCCAAAGGTCACGGCATGAGATGGTCATCAGTCGCCTCCTGTGTCTGTGAGGGCACGAAGCGGTTCACAGACTGATCGGCTTCGAGTTGTTTTTGGATGGCCTGAATAACGTAGTCTTGCAGCGATTGCTCTTTGATGGCTGCCTGTATTCTCAATTCGCGGTGCAGCGTTTCTGCGAGTTTGATATGAATCTGTTTCAATTGCACTTCTCCTCTGATAGGACCAGACCGTCGCTTATACCTCAGGTATATTTATACCATGCGACGTATCGTTCTACAAGTTGCCAGAAAGTGCACTGAGGTATGTGGGCACGAAGGAGTACGCTTATGGATGCATCTAGCACTGAATCGCTCAGCCTCTCCCCGCTCGATGAGATCTTCGCCAAATACCAGGGCCAGAAGGGCGCCCTCATTCCCATCTTGCAGAAGGCCCAGGCGATTTACGGCTATCTGCCGCTGGAAGTCTTGCAGGCCATTGCTGACCGGCTGGGCGTTTCCTTGGGCAAGGTCTACGGGGTCGCGACATTTTATGCGCAGTTCTACCTCCAGTGCCGTGGCCGGCACGTGCTCCGGGTATGTGATGGCACCGCGTGTCACGTCAAGGGCGCGCCGGCTTTACTGACCGCGGTCGAGGATGAGTATAACATCGCGGCTGACGAGACGACCGAGGATGGCCAGCTCACAATGGAGATCGTCTACTGCATGGGTTCCTGCGCGCTCGCGCCCGTGACCGTGATCGACGGCCAGGTGGTGGGCCGGATGAAGCGGGAGACGTTGCTGCGGCAGATCAAGCAGCAGGTGGAAGCGTGAGAAGGGCAGGGAAAGGATACATGGCTGTGTTGGAAGAAAGCATAGCGCAGCGTCGGGTCGAGGCCAGGGAACAATGGCAAGCGAAGACCGGCGCCGATTTATATATCACCGTCGGGATGGGCACGTGCGGCCTGGCGGCCGGCGCGCGGGATACCCTGGCAGCCGTTGAGGCGGAACTTGACCGCCGCAGCCTCCGCGCCGCCATCTCCAAGGTCGGCTGTGTCGGCATGTGCTCCTACGAGCCGATGATCGAGCTGCAAGCTGCGACCAGGGGGCGCCTGAACTACGGCCGGGCCGCGGCTGAGGCTATCCCTGAGATCTTCGCGTCCTACTTCGATGGCGCGCCGCTGCAAAACGCGGTTGTTGTCGGCGAAGTCGTGCCAGATGCCACGGTAGCGGCCGGCCACACCCTGCAATCTCTTGCCTTCGTCCACCCCAAAGAACACAACCGCATCCCCTTCCAGGAAAAACAGGTGCGCGTGGTGCTGAGCAACTGTGGGCTGATCGATCCCGAGTCCATCGATGATTACCTGGCCATGGATGGCTACTCGGCCCTGGAAAGGGCCTTGTCGATGACCTCCGAGCAGGTCATCGATGAGGTGGTGCGGTCGGGGCTGCGCGGCCGCGGGGGTGGTGGCTTTTCCACCGGCACCAAGTGGAAGCTGGCCCGCCAGACGCAGCGCTGGCCCAAATACGTGATCTGCAACGCGGACGAGGGTGATCCCGGCGCGTTCATGGACCGCTCGACGCTGGAAGGCGACCCACACTCACTCATCGAGGGGATGATCATCGCGGGCTATGCGATCGGCGCGCAGGCCGGCTACATCTACTGCCGCGCCGAATATCCTCTCGCCATCCGCCGGTTGGATATCGCGCTGGAAGCAGCCCGCAAGCTGAACTTGCTGGGCGAGCACATCTTCGGCTCCGATTTCAGCTTTGACATTTTCATCAAAGAGGGCGCGGGTGCGTTTGTCTGCGGCGAGGAGACCGCGCTGATGGCCTCGATCCAGGGCGAGCGCGGCCAGCCGTGGCCCCGGCCGCCCTATCCCGCAGTTTCCGGCTTGTGGGGACAGCCCAGCAACGTCAACAACGTCAAAAGCTACGCCTACGTCCCACGCATTATGCGCCTGGGCGCCGACTGGTACCGCTCATTGGGCACGGAGGGCAGCCCCGGCACAGCTATTTTCGCGCTGACCGGCATGGTGAACCGCACCGGCCTGGTCGAGGTGCCGATGGGGATCACCCTGGGCCAGATCATCTACGAGGTGGGCGGCGGCGTCCCCGAAGGCCACAAGTTCAAAGCCGTCCAGACCGGCGGGCCGCTGGGCGGCTGCCTGCCCGAGGCGTACCTGGATACCCCGGTGGACTTCGACTCGTTGCGTGCGGCCGGCGCGGTGATGGGCTCGGGCGGCATGATCGTCGCGGACGAAACCACCTGCATGGTCGAGTTCTCGAAGTATTTCATGAAGTTCGTGGTGGATGAGAGTTGTGGCAAGTGCCCGCCCTGCCGCATCGGCAGCACGCGCATGCTGGAGATCCTGGAGCGCATCACGTCGGGCCAGGGCGAGCTGGAGGATCTCGACCGCATCCGCGAGATTGCCGAGGGGATGCAGAAAGGCTCGCTGTGTGCGCTGGGGCAGTTGGCCCCGTCGCCGGTGCTCTCCGCGCTGCGCCACTTCGAGGATGAGTTCCTGGCGCATATCAAGGAGGCGCGCTGCCCCGCCGCGAGCTGCCAGATGTTGGTGCGGTCGCGCTGCGTCAGTGCGTGCCCGGCCGGCGTGGATGTGCCCGCGTACCTGGCGTTGATCGCCCAGGGCCGCTACGCCGAGGCGCTGGCAATCCACCGTGAGTCCAACCCGTTCGCGCTGATCTGTGGCCGCGTGTGCCCCGCGTTCTGCGAGAAGCGCTGCCGTCGCGGGGACATCGACGAGCCGATCTCCATCCGCCAGGCCAAGCGTTTCATGGCCGATAAGATGTTCGACGTGCCGTGGCTGCCGCCCAAGATGGCGCCGCAGAAAAATGTCAGGGTGGCGGTGGTCGGCGCGGGCCCGTGCGGGCTGACGGCCGCGCTCCGACTGGCGCAGCGCGGCTACCAGGTGACCGTTTTCGAGCGGATGCCACGGCCCGGCGGCATGATGACATATGGTATCCCAGCGTACCGGCTGCCGCGCGAGGCGCTGTTCGCCGAGATCGAGCATATCTGGCGCGCGGGGGTAGAGTTCCGGCCGAACATGGAGCTGGGCGCGGACTTCACGATCAAGAGCCTGCAGAAAGACGGCTATAAGGCCATCGTCCTGGCCCTGGGGGCGCATCGCAGCCGCAACCTGGGCGTCAAGGGCGAGGACAAGGCCGGCGTCTATCACGCGGTGCAGATGCTGCGTGACATCGCCAGCGGCAACCCGCCCGATCTTAAAGGCAAGCGCGTGGTGGTGGTCGGCGGCGGCGACACCGCGATGGACGCGGCCCGGTCGTCGTGGCGCCTGGGCGCGGCCGAGGTGCACGTGGTCTACCGCCGCGAGCGCGGCGATATGCCGGCTACCCGCGAGGAGATTGAGGGCGCGGAGGAGGAAGGGGTGCAGTTCCACTTCCTGGTGAACCCGGCCGCGGTCCTCGGCGACGAGCGGGTGACCGGCGTGCGGCTTCAGCGCCAGCGGTTGGGCGAATACGATAGCAGCGGCCGGCGCAAGCCCGTCCCTGTGCCCGGCACCGAGTACGACATGGCCTGCGATCTGCTGATTCCGGCCATCGGTCAGATCACCTGGGTGGAGGACGAGAGCCTGGGCATGCACCGCAAGCCAACCTTTGACGTGGGCAAGGCGTTTGAGTTGAACGTCCCTGGCGTGTTCGCGGCCGGCGACGCGGTCGGCGGGCCGGGCACCGTGGTGCAGTCGGTGGGTCACGGTAACCTGGTGGCGCAGGCGGTGGACGCCTACCTCACCACCGGCCAGTTGTCTGAAGTGTACGTCAAACCCAAGCGCCACGATATCCCGCAGCTATTCAACCCGGATGACTACGCCGATGCCCGCCGGCCGCAGACGATCATGCTTTCACCCGAGGCGCGGCACAAGCGCACCGGCCGTTTCGATGAGGTGGAGATGCTGTTGGACGAGCACACGGTGCAGGAGGAGTGCAAGCGCTGTCTGCGGTGCGACCTGGAGTGGCTGGAGCGCATCGGGGAGCCGATGCCGTAGTCTGCGATGCTTGAAATAGCATGACTTCCGTGCTATCATGTGATCGGCCATGATCCATTCGTTCAAGAATGCCGGCACCGAAGACATCTTCAACGGCGAGAATACATCGGCTGCGCGCAAAACGTGCCCACAGTCGCTCTGGAAGATTGCCACTCGGAAGCTGGATCAGCTCGATTCCGTCGGGTCGGTGGATGACCTGCGGGCGCCGCCCGGCAACCGGCTTGAGGTGCTCTCGGGCGACCGCCAGGGCCAGCAGAGCATTCGGATCAACGACCAGTACCGAGTCTGTTTCGTGTGGACGGAGTTCGGCGCGGACGAGGTTGAGATAGTGGACTATCACAAGGCATAGTTGCGAGGTGAAGAGATGGTGCGCATTCCGACTCATCGCCAGCCCACGCATCCCGGCGAGATGCTCCTGGATGAATTCTTGATCCCGATGGGCATCACCCAGCAGGAGTTGGCGAACGCGATTCACGTGCCGTATCAACGGATCAACGAAATCGTGCGCGGCCGTCGCGGGGTGACGCCCAGCACGGCGTTGCGCCTGGCGAAGTTCTTCGGTGTCACGCCGGATTTCTGGCTGAATCTGCAGTTGCGGTGGGACTTGTACAACGCCCAACAGTCCGAAGGGGGCGAACTGGAGCGCATAGAGACGCGCCGTTCGCCAGTTCAACCTGCGACAGTGGTTGGCCAGGGCGCTATCGAGAACTGCTCCAGGGTGGAGTGAGAGGGAAATGCATCGAGATGGACGTTGAAGAAGACTACCTGGACATCCTGCAAAACATCGAGTTCGCCACTATGAGCGTCTACCGGGAAAACCCGCTCCTGGTGGATTTTGATGTCGAGGCGGCGATCAGCGCGTTGATCTCCCTCTACCACGCGCAGGCGCAGAGTCACGAGTCGCGCCGGCCCAACCTGAACGAGCGCGCACAGTTGGTCTTTGAACGAGTCGAGGCCATGTGCGAATTCCGCCTCGGTCGCGAGGAGTTACTCTCGACAGAGATGCGGAAGCGGGGCCCGCGGCCGGAACCGGTCACCCTGGACGTGATCCTTGCCTGCCTGAAGCGCATTCGGAAGTCCGTCGAGATGGAACAAGGAAGGCGGTCGTCAGGGCTACCTGACGTTTGTTGGGCGCTTTGTGCGATGAAGGCCCGGTCTTCGATTGAAATCGGAGCCTGATACGAGCCAAACCTGCTGAAGCAGGTTGCGCGAGCCGCGGCGACCCTGTGAGTGCGTTTCAACGCACTTGCGTCGTACCAGACGGTCATTTCAATGACCGGCGTTTGGAGCATACACAGTATGACCATAACCCTAACCATCAACAATCAACGCGTCGTCGCACCCGACGGCGCGACCATCCTGGAGGCGGCGCGCGGCGCGGGCATCCGCATTCCGACGCTCTGCCACCATCCGGACCTGAGCAACGTGGGCGCGTGCCGGATGTGCGTTGTCTCCGTCGAGCGGGCGCGGGGCGTGCAGACGGCCTGCACCACGCCGGTCTTCGAAGGGATGGTCGTGAACACCGAGAGCGACGACGCGCGTGCCACCCGTCGTTTCGTGCTCGAAATGCTGCTCACCGACCACCCGAACGAGTGCATGAAGTGCGAGGTCAACGGCGATTGCGAACTGCAGGATCTGGTTTACGAGTACGATGTGCCGTGGCCCGAGCATAGCGGCAAGCGCCACACCTACCCCATCGACCCGGACCCGAACCCGTTCGTCTTCATCGATCGCAACAAGTGCATCCTGTGCACCCGCTGCGTGCGCGCCTGCGCCGAGATCCAGAACCGGGACGTCTGGAACATCGCCGACCGGGGGTTCGGCAGCAAGCTGGTGGCCGGTGCCGACCAGTTCATGCTCGACGCGGCTTGCGAAAGCTGCGGCCAGTGCGTGGCCTACTGCCCGGTCGGCGCGCTCTACGACAAAATGAGCCTGGGCCAGGGCCGCGTCAGCCAGGTGACCAAAGTGCGGACGACCTGTTCCTACTGCGGCGTGGGCTGTACCTTCGACCTGAACGTGCGCAACGGCAGGATCGTCCGCGTGACCAGCGCGCACGATGCGCCGGTCAACGGCATGTCCACCTGCGTCAAGGGCCGTTACGGCTACGACTACGTCCATCACCCGGATCGGCTCAAGCGGCCGATGGTGCGAAGATACTTGCTCGAAGGGAAACCGAAGCCCGAAGTCAGGAATCAGGAATCAGGAATCAGAGGTCAGGAGTCAGGAGCCAGGGGCAAGAAGGGCGGCTGGCTCGGTCCCCATTCCCTGCCCCCTAATCCCCAATCCCTGGTCCCTAATCCCTTGACCGAATGGGTCGAAGTGGACTGGGACACCGCCCTGGACATCGTCGCGCGCAAGTTCGCGGCGATCAAGGCCGAGAGCGGCGGGGATGCGCTGGCGGTGCTCACCTCGGCGAAGTGCACAAACGAGGAGAATTACCTGGTCAACAAACTGGCGAGGCAGGTGATCGGAACCAACAACATAGATCACTGTGCGCGGTTGTGACACAGCGCCACCGTCACCGGTCTGGTGACCAGTTTCGGCAGCGGCGCGATGACCAACTCGATCCGCGACATCGCGGAGCAGAGCAAGTGCATCTTCATCATCGGCAGCAACACGACCGAACAGCACCCCGTCATCGGCATCAAGATCCGGCGCGCGAAGCGACAACGGGGCGCCAGGCTGATCGTGGCCGACCCGCGGCGCATCGACATCGCGACGTACGCTGACCTGCACCTGCGCCACAAGCCGGGCACCGATCTCGCACTGCTCAACGGCTTGATGCACATCATCATCCGCGAGGGATGGCAGGACCAGAAGTTTATCGACGAGCGGACAGAAGGTTATGAGGAGCTGAAGGCGGTCGTGGCGAAGTACACGCCCGAGGTCGTGGAGGAGATCACCGGCGTACCCGCCGAACAGCTCGAACAGGCCGCGCGGATGATGGCGGAGAACCGACCGGGCAGCCTGCTGTACGCGATGGGCATCACCCAGCACACCGTCGGCGTGGCCAACGTGACGAGCTGCGCCAACCTGCAAATGCTGCTTGGCAATATGGGTGTGCCGGGCGGCGGCGTCAATCCGTTGCGGGGGCAGAACAACGTCCAGGGCGCGTGCGATATGGGCGGGCTGCCCAACGTCTATCCTGGCTACCAGAATATCACGGACCCCGCCAGCCAGGCGAAGTTCCAGCAGGTGTGGGGCGTGCCGCTGCCGAGCAAGGTCGGGCTGACCGTCACCGAGATGCTGAAGGAGTTGGAGGCGGGAAAGGTGCGCGGGCTGTATATCATCGGCGAGAACCCGATGACCAGTGACCCCGACCTGAACCACGTGCGCGAGGCGATGACGAAGGCCGAGTTTTTCGTGCTCCAGGAGATCTTCTACAGCGAGACCGCCCAGTTCGCCGACGTGATCTTCCCGGCCGCGAGCTTTGCGGAAAAGGAAGGCACCTTCACTAATACCGAGCGTCGGGTGCAGCGCGTGCGCAAGGCCGTGCCGCTGCCCGGCGAAGCGAGGACGGATAGCTGGATCGTGGCCGAGCTGGCGAAACGGCTGCTCGATCTGGGCGCGGCTGCGCCGTCACCGGAAGCGCCGTGGGCCGGGTGGACTTACCCGAACGCGTCATCGATCATGGCCGAGGTCGCCGCGCTGACGCCGAGTTACGCGGGCGTGACCTACGACCGGTTGGATGCGGGCGAACAACTCCTGTGGCCCGTGCGCGACACGAGCCATCCCGGTACGCCGGTGCTGCACGTCGGCAAGTTCAGCCGGGGGCTGGGACGCTTTGTCCCGTCCGAGCACCTGCCGCCCGCCGAACTGCCCGACGACGAGTATCCGCTGATGTTGACTACCGGCCGGGTAATCTACCACTGGCACGGCGCCGAGATGACGCGGCGCGCACGCGGGCTCAGCGCAGTCTATCCCGAAGCGCTGATCGAGGTCAGCCCCCAGGACGCGCAGCGTGCGGGCGTTACGGATGGTGATCTGATCGAGCTCACCTCCAGGCGCGGCGAGATCGTCGCAAAAGCCCTGGTGACATCTCGCGTCGGCGCCGGCCTGGTGTTCGCCACGTTCCACTTCCCGGACTCGGCGGCCAACTTTCTGACGAATCCGGCCCTCGATCCGCAGGCGAAGATCCCCGAGTTCAAAGTGTGTGCGGTGCGGCTTGATAAGGTGGTTTCGAGCGATTAGAGTATAATCAGGGACATCGCGGTCGATTCCGCAATACCCCACCATTGGAGACCACATGGAGAACAAGGAACTCGATCAAACGCTCGTGCTCATCAAGCCGGACGCACTCAAGAACTCATTGACCGGCTACGTGCTGTCGCTGCTATCTGAGTTTCATAGCGGATTGCGCTTTGCCGGGGCGAAGATAGTCCACGTCAGCCGGTTGCTCGCCGAGGAGCACTATGCCGAGCACAAGGGCAAGCCTTTTTACCTGCCGCTGCTCGACTACATCATGGGCCTGGATCATTACCCGGATGAGCCGCACAAGCGCAGGGTGATCGCGCTGGATTACCAGGGACCGGACGCGGTGCAGAAAATCCGGGACCTGGTGGGGCCGACGAATCCGCTGGTCGCTCGGGAGAAAAAACCGGGCTGCATCCGCGCGCTGGGCACACTGGTCCCGGTGAAGGATGCGGCGGGAAACGTGATCAGCGAGCGGATGGATAACCTCATCCACGCCTCGGCGACGCCAGCCGAGGCGGAGCGGGAAATCAAGCTGTGGTTCAAGCCCAACGACATCCCACCGCTGATGCGCGCCTATCCCACCGGGGTGTGTGATTCGCTCTATTATTTCAAGGAGGGCAGACTTCTCGACACGTATGAGCCGGGCGGCATCTGTCTGCTGGCGCCCGGTGATGTTGTCTGGGCTTCAGATCTCGAGGCGCTGCGTGCGCTGCGCGAGGGCCGGCCTGCGCAGTGCACGCTCGGCACAGTGGCGGCCAAGTATCTTATCAACGAAGAGCGTGAAGATCGGTAAGGCATCTCAGCGCATGGAGCACGTCGAGGTGCCCGATACCGCCCAGCAAGGAGGCCACTTTGGCGGACATTGAATTTTCCATTGATGCCCTGATGCCGCCCGACATGGCGCATCGAGCCGAGGCAATCGGTATCAGGAAGGCCAAGCAGGACTTCCTGACCATGTTCGTATTGGCAATTCTGGCCGGCGCGTTCATCGGCGCCGGCGCGATTTTTGCGACGACGGTCTGGACCGGCGGATCGTCGTTACCCTATGGCGTGAACCGGCTCCTGGGTGGCCTGGCCTTCTGTCTCGGCCTCATCCTGGTCATCGTTGCCGGCGCCGAGCTGTTCACCGGCAACAACCTGATCGTGATGGCCTGGGCAGCCGGCAAGGTGAACACGGGAATGCTGTTGCGCAACTGGGGTATCGTCTACGTCGGTAACTTCGTCGGCTCGCTCCTCACCGTGATCATCATGCTGCTGACCCAGCAGTACATGCAGAGCAAAGGCGCTGTGGGCCTGATGGCGCTCAACATCGCGAACGCCAAAGTGATGTTGAGCCCGGTTGCGGCTTTTTTCCTCGGGGTCATGTGTAACGCACTGGTCTGTATTGCCGTGTGGCTTTCCTTCAGCGCGCGCAGCACGATCGACAAGATCCTCGCCATCATCTTTCCGATCTCGGCGTTCGTGGCGGCGGGTTTCGAGCACAGCGTCGCCAATATGTACTTCATTCCGATTGGCCTGCTGATCAAGCAGTTCGCACCGGCGAGCTTCTGGGCGGCCGATGCGCTGGCTAAGGCGACGCCCGCGGTCACCGCGGCTGCCTACGCCAAACTGACCTGGCTGGGCTTTCTCGGCAATCTGATCCCCGTGACGCTAGGCAACATCGTCGGCGGCGCGGGGATGGTGGGGCTGGTCTATTGGTTCGTATACCTTCATCCAAGGAAAGACTGAAAGGAGCCACTGCATGAGAGCATACGTCCTGGTCCATGTTCGCACCGGGCAGGAGCGCGATGTGACACGCGCGTTGATCGGTCAGCCCGGCATCCTCCGGGCGGATTTCACTTTCGGCCCGTATGACGTCATCGTCGAGGTCGAGGCACCCGATCTTGCCGCGCTGGGCAAGCTGGTGTCCATCACGATCCGCGCCCAGCCAGGTGTGACCGACACGCTGACCTGCCTTGCGGTGGAGTAGAGCCGACCTTCTTCCTGAAACACGGACGTGTTCAACCGCTGAGGCCATAGCCTGATCAAGAACCGGGCTCCTGATCGACCAGGAACCCGGTTTCCTGTTATATCCTGGCCGAGTTCATCGTCACATTCACATCCGCCCACCAGTCTGCGACTCGGTGGCCGACTTCCGGCCCGGCCGGGCATGCTGACAGCCGAGGATTACGAATGAGACCGGGGAATAGACGGAACGGGCAGGCGGGCGACGAAGGTCTGTAACGGCGTGCCATAGCCGACCGATATGCGGCAAAGCGCGAACCGATCGACCGGGCGCTGTTCGACACCCGAGCGTGTGCCGACCGCGACCCGGAAACCGATTTGGGCAGCTAACTGGACGATAGCCGGGCTGAAGTTCCCTTCCGGGTAGGCCAGGGCAATGACCGGCTTGTGGATATGGGCTTCAAGGACTGCCTTGGATTGGCTCAATTGTTGCCGCGCTTCGTCGTGCGTCTGCTGCGGGAGGGAATAGTGGTTCACCGTGTGGCTGCCGAACGCCATGCCCGCCGCGCTCATCTCCTCGATCTGTGCCCAGGTCAAGGTCGAGTTCGAGCTGTTCACCCATTGGGTTGGCGGAAAGAAGGTGGCGGTCAATCCGTACCTGCGAAGGATCGGCAAGACGGTGGTGTACTGTTCCTCCCACCCATCATCGAAAGTCAGGATCACGGGGTTCTGCGGCAGCGACTTGCCCCGGTCAAAGAAGTCGGCCAGGTCGGTAAAGGAAATAGTGTGATACCCGTGCTCGACCAGGTAGGCCATCTGTGCTTCGAACGCGACCGGGTCGACGGTCAGTTCGCGCCACGTCCGGTCAGCCTCGGGCGGCAGATAGCGCACATGATGATACATCAGGATAGGGACGACGACCGGCTGCTCCGGGTCTGGGCGGGGAAAAGCTGACCCGAACAGGGCTTCGTAAGGAGGGGTGTTGCCGGGCGCCTGCCGGGTGCCTGGCTGCATTGGATGCTCCTCCTGGGCTGAGAGCGGGACGAGCATCCCCATGAGGCCGAGGATGGTGAACAGCAGGAGCATACGCCTCAACCGGCTTTCACCCGCTTGAGACGGTCGTTTCAACGCCCGGCGGCATGGCTGGGCGGCGCCTGCGTCCTGAGTCAGGTCCATATCGGGAATCGCTGCGTCTGTCTGCGTCAGGTTAGCGCGTAGCCTCTTTCATGATTGGCAACCAGAAGCGGAATGTCGTCCCCTTGTCCAGTTCCGATTCGGCGGTAATCTGCCCGCCGCTGCGCTCGACAATCTCCTTAACGATGGACAGACCCAGCCCGGTACCCATGCGCGAGTGCACTTTGGCGTTGTCGGCCCGGAAAAACTCGGAGAAGAGCCGCGACATGGCTTCAGGCGGGACGCCGATGCCGGTATCGCTGACACTGGCGACCAGCCGATCGTTCTGGCGCTTCAGAACGATGTCTACCCGGCCACCGTCGCGATTGTACTTGATCGCGTTGCTAATGAGATTATTCCACAGACTTTTGATCTGGTCAAGATTGGTGAGCACGGGCGGTAAGTCGGGATCGATATCGACGTGCAGCGTGATCCCCCGTTCTCGCGCGCCAGCAGAAAGTAGCTCCGTCTGCTCCCGCAACGGCTGCTCGATCTGCACCGGCTGCATCTGCCCTCGCGCGTCGGCCGAGCCGACGCGCCCCAACTCCAACAGGTCAGCGATGAGCGCCAACTGCTCCATCGCTCGCCTTTCGGCTTTTTCCAGGGTCTCGCGCACCTTGGCCTGCGGCACATAGCCTTCCAGGATCAGCTTGAGGTAGCTCTGAATCGCCGCCACGGGCGCGCGCAGCTCATGTGTGACCAGCAAGGTGAACTGGGCCCGCACGTCTTCGAGCTCGCGCAACCTGGCGTTTGCCGTCGCCAGTTGGATGTTGACTTGCTCCAGTTCTTCACGCCTGGTGCGGCACTCCTCATTGGCGGTGCGCAACTGCTCATTCAGATCGCGCATGTGTTCAGTGCGCGTCTCCAGCCGCCGGTAGGCTTCGGCGAGCTTGGTATTGAGCTCACTCAACTCCTCGCGGCGATGCTTACACTCGGCGTTGGCCAGGCGCAATTGCTCGTTGAGCTCGCTCATGTGGTTGGAACGGTTTTGCAGCCGATCATAAGCCCGTTGGAGCTCTGCGTAGGCCGCGTCCAGGTGTGCGCGCTGATGGTTCAGTTCCTCGTTGGCTTTTGCCAATCGCTCGTTAAGCGCATGCATCTCGGCTGCCCGCGCCTCAGCGCGAGACTGGCTGTCCGCAGATCGGCTCATGGCACGTCAAACTGATCGTAGAGCGCGGCGTAAGCACCCTTGAGATTGACGAGGTCGATGATGCAATTCACGGTGGAGATGGATGTGCTGATAGCCAGGATGTTGATTCCGCGACTCGCTAACGCTCGAAACATCTGACCGGCGATGCCTGGACGCTCCCGAAAGTCTGGCCCGAAGATGGCGATAGACGCGACCTCGGGCCTGGCGACGACGGCAACCGGCCTCAGCTCCGGCCGCAGTGCTTCGATCGCCGCCAGGCAGGCCTGGAGGTCTGTCCGGTCAACGCATAACACCATCTGGTCGTGATCCTCATGGTCGATCACCTGGACCACGAACTGGGCGTTGAGGTTACGTTGGCCGAGGGCATCCATCACCGCCGCGGCGATGCCGGGCCGATCCTTGACAGCCAGCACGCTGATGCTGGCCAACTGATCGTTCTGGATGACGCCGCCGACCTTGACTTTCTCACTCATGGAGAACTACTCCGCAAAGAGCAACGAGTAAGGAGTGACGAGTAACCCATCACCCCAGGGTCCGGCACACGGACTACTGATTGCTCACTACGGCGATCAGTCGATCGACCTGGCGCAGCAGTTCCACCGGGGCAATCGGCTTGGTCAGGAATGCGTCGATGTGAATGCTCTCGTCCGTTGGGAACAGCGCCAGGTAGTCCGTGTTGGCAATGGATGTTACCATGATAACCGGCACATGTCTAAGATCGGGATTGTCTGCCATGCGCTGGCTCATGCTCAGCCCATCCAAGACGCTCGACATAATCACGTCAAGCACCACCAGGTCGGGCTTCTCCCGGATGAGCATCAGCATGCCTTGATCGCTGTTGCCGGCGCTCACCACTTTGAAATCGCTCTTTTCCAATACGGTACGCAGGTATTCGACGAAATCGGGATCGTCATCGACGACCAGAATCTTGGCTTTTGGCATAAGTGTGTCTCCCGACGACGGGTGATCGGAAAGAGTGACCGGCAGTAAACCGGATGTCTCATTTCCGAGTTGCTTGTCAGGCCGCCATGCGCTGTTTGATGCGCGCTTCAAATTCGTCCCGGAAGAGCCGGAGGCTGGATGTCACAGGCTCGCACATGCCGGTGCCCATCGGGCAGAAGGTGACGCCAGCGATGCCGTGCGAGAGCACCTCCAGATCCCGCAGGTCGTCGGGCCTGGCTGCTTCCCCTGACAGTCGCTCCAACCGTTCGAGCATCCGTCGGCCGCCGATGCGGCACGGAGCGCAACGGCCACACGACTCGTGCGCGAAGAAGCCGGTGATGCGGCGCGTGGCCTCCACCATATCGGTGGTTTCGTCCATGACGATCACCGCGCCTGTACCCAGCGCGGAGCCGGCCGCTGACAGGGTCTCGAACGCCATCGGCACGTCCAGCATATCACCCGTGAGCATGGGAGTGGATGCGCCACCCGGGATGATCGCCTTTATCTTGCGGCCCAGGCGCACTCCGCTCGCGTGTTCGTAGATGATCTCGCGCAAGGTCGTGCCCAGCGGCAATTCATAGTTGCCCGGCCGGTTCACATGTCCGCTGACACAGAAGATCTTCGGCCCCTTGCTGTATTCCGTGCCAATGCTGGCATACCAGGCAGCCCCGCGCGAGATAATGTGCGGGATGTTCGCCAGCGTTTCGACGTTTTGGACGACGGTCGGCTGGCCCCACAGGCCCACCTGGGCGGGATACGGCGGCTTGAGCCGCGGTTCGCCGCGTTTGCCTTCCAGCGACTCGATCATGGCGGTCTCTTCGCCGCAGATGTAGGCGCCGGCGCCGCGATGGACTGAAACATCCAGGTCAAAGCCACTGCCCAGGATATTCTTGCCCAGGAATCCGTACTGGTAGGCATCCGCGATCGCTTTGATCCATCGCTTGGCGCCCAGGAAGAATTCCCCTCGGATATACACGAACGCCCGGCGCACGCCTACCGCGTACGCGGCGATGATGAGACCTTCCAGGATCGAATGCGGGTCGCGCTCGACGATCAGGCGATCTTTGAACGTGCCGGGCTCACCTTCGTCGGTGTTGACCGCCAGGTATTTGACCGGGGCCTCCTTCGAGATGAACCCCCACTTTACGCCGGTGGGGAAGCCGGCACCGCCGCGCCCGCGCAGGCCAGAGGCCTTCACCTCCGCGATGATCTGGTCGGCCGACATGGTAAGTGCCTTGCGCGCCGCTTCGTAGCCGCCGTGGCCCATGTAAGTCGTGATTTTCTCGGAGTTCGGCCGATTCACGTTGGCCAGCAGGATCGGTTGCCAGGTTGCCACATCACACCTCCCCCATCAGCCGTTCCAGGATCGCATCGATGCTCGCCGGTGTCAAGTTCTCATGAAGCTGATCATTGACGCGCATCGCCGGCGCCGTGCCACACGAGGCCAGACACTGCACTTTCTCCAGGCTGAAGCGACCGTCGGCCGACGTTTCACCCGGCTGGATGCCCAGCTTGGCGCTGATATAGTCTGCGACCTTGTCGGCGCCGTCGCAGAGGTAACAGGAAAGACCGTCGCACACCTGGATGATGTAGCGGCCGGTGGCCTTGGTGCGGAAGAGGGTGTAGAAACTGGCGGTGCTGTAAACTTCGCCCGGACGGAGGCCCAGGCGTCTGGCGACATGCTCGATAACTTCGGGGGTCAGGGATCCATGCTGCTCCTGTGCGATATACAGCGCAGCAAGCAGCATGGACTGCTTGGCCGGATCAACGATCGCCGTACCGGCGGGTCGGATACCGGACTGTGTAGGACTCATAACGCGGCCTCCTTAAGAACACTACCGATCACGGCGAGCAAATCGTCGGGGCTGATCGGTTTGGTCAGGAAACGATCTACCATGGCTCGCTCATCAGGCGGCAAGAAACGGTCTTCGTCCTCGCTCAGCACCGCCGAGATGAGTATCAAGGGAATGTGTGCGAGTTGTGAGTCGCTACGCACCGTACGGATAATACCGATGCCGGCCAGTTCGTACGACATCATGGCATCGAGCAGCACCAGCGTCGGGTTCTCGTCGCGCATCAGGGTCAACCCGGCGCCCGCGTTCGATGCCTCGAACACGGTATAGCCATGGCTTTCCAGTACAATGCGAACGAACTCTCGGAAATCCGGGTCGTCGTCCACGATAAGGATCTTAACCTCACCGGGCGGCTGCGCGGTCGGCGGTGACACGGCATGACTCCCTTATAGATAACAAGCAACAATTGACAGGCGGTTTCGTGCTGCGTCGTCAGCGGACTGCCACAGGGATCAGTTCAGGAACTCGGTGACCTTCGCCAGCAAAGCAGCCGGATCGACGGGTTTCGACAGCCAGGCGTCCATGTGCGGCTGCTCGCCCATGGGGAACACATGAGCGTAAGGCGTCTCGGCAATGGACGAGACCATGATCACCGGCATGTACCTGGCTTCGGGGTCCTCAGCAAGCTTTTCGCTGACGTCCAGGCCATCCAGCACCGTCGACATCATGATGTCAAGAATCATCAGGTCGGGGCGCTGGGCTTTCACCTGGGCCAGTGCCTGGGTGCCGTTGGCCGCTGTTACGACTTGATAGTCGTTAGCTTCCAGGATCGTGCGCATGATCTCGACGAAATCAGGGTCGTCGTCTACCACGAGGATCTTGACGGATGACATAAGCTGTCGTCTCCTTGGCCTTTTGGGATCAGGACCTTTGCTGCGGTGCAGGAGCACTGAACTCGCCTGGGGTTCCGATCGCAGTTTAGCACATTATCGCGTGTTTCACAAAAGTGCCGCAATGACGGGCGTCACATAGCTGATCGCGTTATGCGCACGCGAGTTTCCGTGATAGAATTCAGCCCAGGAATTTCTGGTCGCATTTGCTGCACCATCCCGGCTCCCGTGCGAGTACAGAAACAGAAAAGGAGGCGGTTCTCCGTGGCCTACGAAGAGATTTTCCGGCGCGTGGCCGAGAAATATAGCCTGGACTGGCACTTGATGGCCGAGCAATGCTTTCGTGAGAGCCGCTTCGACCCGTTGGCAGTGGGCGCAGCCAGCGACATGGGGCTGATGCAGATCGTGCCGGCCACCTGGGACGAGTGGGCATCCAGGCTCGGCATATACGATCCCTTCGATCCCGAGAGTAACATCACGGTGGCTGGCGCCTATCTGGCGTGGCTTCGCGAGCAACTGGCGAAGGTTGGGAGGCCTGAACCCTACTGGATGCTGGCTGCTTACAATTGGGGCATCGGCAACGTGACGCACCTGCTGCAAAGCGGTGGCGGCTGGAAGGATATCCCGGATGTCCGCCGCGAGTATGCGATAGGGATTACCCTGGCCGCGGAGGCGAACGCACTGGCCGAACAGATCGCGCCGGGCGCTGAGCCGGTGTACGGGTAGCATGACACGGATGGCACGACACGGAGTACGCGGATACACGGATGGCACGGCAGGGGGTGCACGGGTGTACCCATCGTCTATCGTCCATCGTCTATTGTCCGTCGTGATAAGGAGGACCTATGAGCGAAGAACAGGAGCTGCTGGCACTCCTTGACCGTCACTTGCGCAGCATCTGGGATGGCGACGTGGCGACTTACACCGCCACCACCGCACCCGATGTCACCTTCTTCGAGTGGTACATCAGCACGCAACGGATCGATGGGCTGGATTTTCATCTGCGGGAGATCGCGGCGACGGTCCGTGTCGCGGAGGAACGTCGGCGGGCCGGGCAGCGATACGAGATCGAGCACGAGGTGCTGGCCCCCAAGGTCCAGTTTTACGGCGCGGGCGATGACACTATTGCGATCGTCACCTACACGCTGCTGATGCGCTATACTACGGACGAGGGTGTGCGCCACACCGAGCACAACGAGACGCGCGTCTTTCACCGGCGAACGGAGGGGTGGCAACTGGTGCACTGCCACAAGTCGCCGATGTGGCCCGTGCCGCACGCGCCGAGGTGAGGAAAGGCTTCTGATGACCGATCAGCGACACCGGACCGCTCTCATCACCGGCGGGTCCAGCGGCATCGGCGCTGAGTTCGCCCGCCAGTTAGCCGGCCGCGGCTATGACTTGATCCTGGTGGCCCGGCGCGCGGACCGGCTGGAAGCATTGGCGGCCGAGCTGCGCCAGGCGCATCGCGTTATCGTGGAGCCGTTTCCTGCCGATCTGGCCGATCCGGCCGGGATCGAGCGCGTGGAGGAGCGCATCCGGGCGTGCGATGATCTGGCGCTGCTGGTGAACAATGCCGGCTTCGGCCTCAGCGGCGGCTTCGCGAGGGCCGAGCTGCGGGGGCAGCTCGACATGCTCAGCGTGCATATGCTCGCGCCGATGCGGCTGTCGCACGCGGCCCTGCCCGGCATGATCAGCCGCGGCGCGGGCGGGATCATCAACGTGGCGTCGCTGGCAGCGTTCGTTGCGCTGCCGGGCAACATCAACTACAGCGCCACCAAAGCCTACCTGGCGAGCTTTTCCCGCGGGCTGGCGGTCGAGGTCAGGAGGAAGGGCGTCAAGGTCCAGGCGCTCTGCCCGGGCTTCACGATCACCGAGTTTCACGACGCGCCCGGCCGGCCCGGCGCCGGCCGAGAGCGCATCCCGCGCTTTCTCTTTGGATCGGCCCGGGCGGTGGTGGCCGATTCGCTCCGGGCGTTCGACCGCGGGCAGATCGTGTGCGTGCCGGGGGCGCTCAACCATGTGATCCTGTGGGTGGCGCGGCTCGGCCTGGCCGATGCCCTGATACCGAGGGTGATGGGCCGATAGGCGAGATGACGAAACCCGGGAGCAAGGTTTATCCCCCAGTTATCCCACTTTATCCCACATCATTCCCACACAGGTCCGGGTTTGTCATTAATCGCTTGACACGTGTGGGACGCTTGCTTACAATATCAGCGTCACCAAACAAGATTGCGGCGCTTCCTGTCCATCCGCTTTCCGCGCATAAGGAGGAAATCCGGTCGTCTGAAGTGCGAGATTGGGATGCGACACGGAGAGGTAACGGCCGCACATCACCACAGCCATGAGCGAGCGATGAGAACGGGATTTGTTGAACGACATGGCAAACTGGCCGAACTTAACCGATCATTCGACCTCAAGTTCTGGCAAGATCAACCGGCCCAGGCGCGTTTCGACGCGACCTGGGAGTTGATCGTGCATGCGTGCAGGGTCAAAGGCGGCGATGTTCGTCAACTCCGACTTCAGCGATCTATTGAGGCTTTTCAACGCCAACCAGGTTAGGTATCTGGTCATCGGCGGCTATGCGCTGATTCAGTACGCCGAGCCACGATACACCAAAGACCTGAATCTGTGGATCAGCACCGAGGCGATGAATGCCCGGGCTGTCTACCAGGCGCTGCGGGAGTTCGGCGCGCCGCTCGCCGACTTGACCGCCGCCAATTTTGCCCAGGAAGGCTACTTCTACCAGATGGGAGTGCCGCCCGTGCGCGTGGACATCCTGATGGGCATCCCAGGGGTAGTCTTTGCGGAAGCTTGGTCGCGGCGCGTGGAAGTGGACTTCGATGGCCTGTTGGTGCCGTTCATCGCGCGTGAAGACCTGATCGCAGCAAAACGCGCCTCGGGCCGACCGCAGGATTTGTTAGATGTGGAGTTGTTAGCGCGCCCCGAAGGCATATTCACCAAACGCCGTCCGGCAAAAACCGCGCGCCGCAAGGTTAAATAGGTGACGTCTCTGAGGAGATTCGCATCAGGGGCAGCCGGCATTTCTTCATAGTGCCTGACGGGCGCTGCATAGTGGTACCCGCGCAGCAGTGAGGAGCAAAACACATGGGCACGCGCATCGACATGATTGGGATTTTCGTGGCCGATCTCACCCGGATGGTGGCGTTTTACCGCGATGTGTTGGGGTTCGAGATCACCTGGGACGGCAATGGCCCTTACGCGGAGTTCGTGAACGACGGCGTGCGCTTTTCGATGTACGAGCGGGCGCAGTTGCCGGGGTTATTCGGCCAGACGCCAACCTATCCGGCCGGGTTGAATGGCACCTTCGAGCTGGCCATCGACCTGCCGACCTCCGCCGACGCGGATCTGACCTACGAGCGAGTGATCGCGGCCGGCGCACAGTCCGTCTACGCGCCGCGCGATGAGCCGTGGGGCATGCACTCGTCGATGATCGCTGACCCGGAAGGCAATCTGATCGAAATCGGCTCCTGGAACCGGGGGGCGGGCGCATGAAGGGCCAGCAAGCAGTGAGGTTTCCGCATACCGAAAAGAAGGATATCTTTACCAAGTCTCTGGCGATCACCGGAACGGTGCTGGCGTGGTTTCCCATCCTGGCGCCGGTCTTGCTTTCCGGGGCATTGCTTATCCACGCGCGCATTTTCCGGTTCGACTACCTCATGCCTGCCGAGCTCTTCCCGGTCGCGCTGGTCGGCGGATGTTTGCTGCTCGCGGCCGCGCTGCGAGCACGTGGCCGGCGTTGGTTCATCGGAGGGAGCCTCGGCAGCGCAGTGGTTTTGCTGGCCAGCAGCCAGGCGCTTGCCGTGGTCACGGGCCTGGCCTCGGGCCGGACCGCACCGGGCGGCTGGCAGTGGGCGCTCGTCCTCGCGGCGCTCGCGGGCTATTCACTGGCGCTGGTTGTCATGGGCGCCGGCGGCGTGTTGCTGCTGCGCGATTTGCCCCAGACTGCTCGCGTGAAATCCGTATGAGGGGTCCGTGCAGACCTACCAGTTTGAAACGGTCACGGTGAACGAGCGCGGCGAGATCAGCGCGCGCGAGATGCGCACGGCGCAACTGTTCACCGAAGACCTGGGCGGCGGCATCGCGCTCGACATGGTATCGCTGCCCGGCGGCATCTTCTGGATGGGGTCGCGGCCGGGCCAGGGCTACGATGACGAGCGACCGCAGCACAGCGTGATCGTCGCGCCATTCCTGCTGGGGAAGTTCCCGGTGACGCAGGCGCAGTGGCAAGCCGTGATGGGATCGCTGCCGCCGTGCCGGGGCCAGGGGGCCAACCGGCCGGTGGATCGGGTCTCGTGGCACGACGCGGTGCGTTTTTGCCGGCGGCTTTCTCAGCTCACGGGGCGCAGCTATCGTTTGCCCGGCGAGGCGGAGTGGGAATACGCGTGCCGGGCTGAGACGGCGACGCCGTTCTCCTGCGGGGAGACGATCACGACCGACCTGGCCAACTACGTCGGTGAGTTCACTTTCCGGTCGGGGCCAAAAGGGATTTACCGCCACGGGACGACCGACGTGGGGAGCTTCCCGCCCAACGCGTTCGGGCTGTGCGACATGCACGGTGGCGTGTGGGAGTGGTGCGCGGATGCCTGGCACGACGACTATATGGGCGCGCCCGTCAACGGTGAGCCCTGGGCAGGAGCACGTGACGCGCCGCGGGTCTTGCGCGGCGGCTGCTGGCACGATCCGCCCGATCTGTGCCGCAACGCCGCGCGGCTGAAGCAGAACGCCGGGGAAGCCGAAGACTTCTTCGGGTTGCGCGTGGCGCTGACGTCGCTCGTGCCTGCATCGATCAGGCCTTCCTCGCCGGGATGTCCGGCACGCGGATTCCTATTCTGGTCAGGCCTCGGGGAATAGCGGCCTGACCGCGCCGGGCGGTTTTCGCTACGCCCGCAGTACTTCAAGCGTCTTCATCAGATCCCGTCGCCACGCATCATCCTCGCGCATCTCCAGCCAGATGGCGCGACGGGTCACGCGGGCCGGCACGCCCTGGGCCTTCAGCCGCTCCTGGAGCGCGGGCCGGTCAATCACCTCCAGGCCGGCGCACTTGATCAGCAATTGTCCTTCCTCGATCCCGATGGCTTCGACGCCTGCGTTCACCGCGAGCACTTTCAGCCGCACCAGGTAGAGCAGGTTTTGGACTTCCTCCGGCACCGGGCCGAAGCGATCGGAGAACTCCTGGCTGATTTCGTCCACGGCTTCCAGCGTGGTCAATCCCGCCAGCCGGCGGTAGAGCTGGAGGCGCAGCCCGGTCTCCGGCACGTAGGCTTCCGGGATGCGGGCGGGCAGGTTGAGATCCAGCGTGACGGTGGGTGCGAGCGGGTCTTCCAAGACGTTGTGACGATCGACCATCGACGATTGACCGTGGGTTTCGGTATCCTTCGTCCATCGTCCATCGTCGATCGTCGATTTCGCCCGCGCTTCCTGGACCGCCTGCGCCAGCAGCTTGGTGTACAGGTCGAATCCCACCGCGACGATGTGGCCGTGCTGCCGCGCGCCAAGCAGCTCGCCCGCGCCGCGGATTTCCAGGTCGTGCATCGCGATGCGGAAACCGGCGCCCAGGTCGCTGGCTTCCTCGATCGCTTCCAGCCGGCGGCGGGCGTCCTCCGTCAGCGTCTTGTACTTGTCCACCAGCAGATAGGCGTAGGCGCGCACGGCCGATCGGCCCACGCGGCCGCGCAGTTGGTAGAGCTGCGCCAGGCCGAACATGTCGGCGCGGTTAATGATGATCGTGTTGGCGTTCGGGATGTCCAGCCCGCTCTCGATGATGCTGGTGCAGACCAGCACGTCGTACTCGCCCTCGGCAAAGGCCAGCATCACCGCGGAAAGCTCCCGTTCGGGCATCTGGCCGTGGGCGATGGCGATGTGAGCCTCGGGCACGATCTTCTGCACTCGGACGGCCATCTGCTCGATGCCCTGGACGCGATTGTGCACGAAGTAGACCTGGCCGCTGCGATCCAGCTCGCGCAGGATCGCCTGGCGCACCAGCGTCTCGTCGAAGTCGCCCACGAACGTCTTGATAGGCAGGCGTTCTTCCGGCGGCGTGTCGATGGTACTGAGATCGCGCACGCCGGTCAGGCTCATGTGCAGGGTGCGCGGGATCGGCGTCGCGGTGAGGGTCAGCACATCGACCTCAGTGCGTAACTGCTTGATGCGCTCCTTGTGCGCGACGCCGAACCGCTGCTCCTCATCCACGATCAGCAGGCCCAGGTCTTTGAACGCCACGTCCTGGCTTAACAGGCGATGCGTGCCGATCACCAGGTCGATGCTGCCGTTCGCCAGCCCCGCAAGGGCCCGATCCTGCTGGGACGGTGTCTGGAAGCGCGACAGCATGGCGACCGACACCGGGAAGGCCCGCAGCCGACGCTCGAAGTTGGTGTAGTGTTGTTGCGCCAGGACGGTGGTAGGCACCAGCACGGCCACCTGCTTGCCGTCCATGATCGCCTTGAACGCGGCCCGCAGCGCCACCTCGGTCTTGCCGTAGCCAACGTCACCGCAGATCAACCGATCCATGGGCCGGGGCTGCTCCATGTCATGCTTCACCGCCTCGATGGCGACGAGCTGATCCTCGGTCTCGATGTAAGGGAAGCTGGCCTCCAGCTCGTGTTGCCAGGCAGCGTCAGGGCTGAAGGCATAGCCTTGCACCACTTCACGGGCGGCGTAGAGCTCCAGCAGATCGTCGGCGATTTCGGCAACCGCGCGGCGGGCACGCTGTTTGACCTGCTCCCACTCGGCGGTGCCCAGCCGGTGCAGCGCGGGTGTCGCCTCGCCCGAGCCGACGTAGCGCGCCAGCCGGTCGGCCTGGTGGACAGGCACGTAAAGCTGGTCGCCCTGGGCGTATTCGACATGTAGATACTCGCGCTCGATGCCATCCACGGCCATCTTAATCAATCCGCGGAAGAGACCGATGCCGTGCTCCAGGTGCACCACGTAGTCGCCTGGCTGCACATCGGCAAAGAACACCTCGGGCGCGAGCGCGCGCGTCTGTTGCGGGCGCCGCGGCCTGGGCTTGCCCCAACCGAACAACTCGGCATCGGTGAGGAACCAGAGCGTGGAGGTTGGAGGTTGGAGATTGGAGGTTGGAGATTGGAGGTTGGAGGTTGGAGATTGGACATCGTCCACCTCTCCACCTTCCAGCTTCCGGCTTCCAGCTTCCAACTTCCAACTTCCACCTTCTAACTTCCACCCCTCCTCCATCATCCCTTGTACCAGGGTCAAGCCTGGCGGAGGCAGCGTGGGAACGTCGTTTGCTGGCACGACCGCATGGCCGTTTTCGCCCAACAGCTCGGCCAGGCGCGGAGCCTGGCGGCTGACCATCACGACGCGGTTGCCCGCGGCCAGACGTTGTTCGGCCTCGGCCAGGATGGTGCGCATCTGGCCCCCGTAGCGCGGGCCCGCGGTGAAATGGGTGGCAAGCTCGTTGACCTGCTGGTTGGTGATGCTCCCGAACGTGCTGTGACCCAGGAAGATCACCGGGCGGGCGGACAGGCGTTGTTTCAAAATCTCGGCGGTGAAGTACGGCGGCGCGAGCACGGCCGGCACGTCCCCGGCCGCGCGCAGATCGCGCGAGAGCTGTTCGGCCTGGCCTTCGAGATCGGACAGCGTTGCCATCAGCTCGCCCGCGTCCTCGATGATCAGCCACGCGCCTTGCTCCGGCAGGTAGTCTACCACGGAGGCGGGCTGGCTGTAGAGATAGGGGATATACCATTCCAGGTTGCGGAACCCGCTGCCGGCAACTAACTGCTCGATCTCCCGCTCGAACTCGGTGCGCGCCGGGGGATGGCACGCCGAACGGTCGAGCCCGCGCAGCTTATCGGCGATACGCTCGCCGAGCCGTGGCAGCGCCTCGCTCGCGGGGCCGATCCAGGCCTGCGTGACCCGCATCAGCGTGCGCTGGGTAGAAGGGTCGAAGGTGCGCAGGCTGTCCACCTCATCCCCGAAGAGCTCGATGCGCAGCGGCTTGCGCAGGTTCGGCGGCCAGACGTCGATGATGCCACCGCGATGGCTGAACTGACCCGGCGCTTCCACCACCGCCGCAGCGTCGTAGCCCAACCCCACCCACGACGCCAGCATCCGATTCAGGTCGAACGACTGCTCCTGGCGGATTTGCCGGAGCGCCGATCGCATCTCGCGCAGCGGCAGGGTCATCTGCATGAGTCCGCGAGCGGAGGCGATGACGAGGGGGGCATGTTGCGTATTGCGTGGTACGTGGTGCGTGACAGCTCCCTCGCTCCCCTGCTCCTCTGCTCCTCTGCCCCTCTGTGCCTCCGCTCCATCATGGTCCCACACCAACAGGTTGACCAACCCTTCTAGCCGCCGCTGCCGCGTCTCCGGCGCCCACGCGATGCGCTCGAACGGCAGCGCGTCCGGGTCGGCGAAATTGTGCACCGGCACCTCGTCGGGCAGCCAGATGCGCAGCTCATCCACCCACTGGCGGGCGCGATTGCTGCGCGGCGTGATCACCAGCAGCGGCTGGTTCAGGCTGCGCGCCAGGGCGGCCACCAGGTAAGTCCGAGCCGCGTGGTAGATGCCGATCGGCCCGGCCGGCGCCTGGCGCGCGGACAGTCCGGCGACCAGATCAGCCAGGCCGGGAAGCGACGGAGCAAGGTCAAGCAAGCCGTTGAGTTTCATAGCGAGTTTTGACGATGGCCGATAGCTGATGGCCGATAGCTGGTCTTCTATCTGCCGTCTTCCATCTGCCATCTGCTATAGTCAATGGTCCATCGTCTAGTTGTACCGGTTCATCGCAGCCTCGATCCCCTCCGACAGCCAGACTTCAATCGCGTCCGCGGCGCGGGGGCGCACGAATGCCAGCTCGGCCTCTTCGCCCGGCGTGAAGTTCTGGAGCAGGTAGTCGGCCGGATCCATACCGGGTGGCGCGACACTGCCCTGCCCGCCCGGACGGCCGACACCGACACGCAGCCGCGGGAAGGCTTCGGTGTGCAGATGCTGGATGATCGACTTGATGCCTTTCTGGCCGCCCGCGCTGCCACCCGGCCGCAACCTGAGCCTGCCCGGTGGAAGGTCCAGATCATCCGAGACCACCAGGATGTCGGCCGGCGCGATCTTGTAGAACGCGGCCAGCGCGCCCACTGCCTCACCGCTGAGATTCATGTAGGTCATCGGCTTGGCCAGGATGATTTTGCCGCTCCAGCCGTTGCCCAGCGCCACCTGGCCGATGGCCATCCGGGCGCGTTTCTGGAACCTGTCAAAGGACAGGCCACACCGCCCGGCGAACAGGTCCACGACCTGGAATCCGATGTTGTGCCGGTTGCGCGCGTATTCCGGCCCCGGATTGCCCAGGCCAACGATCATCTTGACCGGCGTTCCCGGTCCAGTCATCTGCTCTCGCCGGGATGTCAGGAAGCGGATCACATCCATTCGCAAACACCGAAAGGGGCTGGCCCCTCGGACAGCCCCCGAATAAGCTTTGTATGACACGTCATCCTGAGCGGGTTGACGTATCTATCTCCGTTGCGACAAGACAACAGCGAAGGATCCCGTAACGCGTGATAGAGATGCTTCGCTGTCTTGGCTGCGCCCGGAAGGCCTCGGGATTATGCCGCTCAGCATGAGTGTCTGTCTATGGTCTTATCTTCTGCCACAGCCAGACCAGCAAGGCCTTCACGCCGAAGAACAGCCCAACGGCCAAAAATCCGGCAGCCGTATACATCGCCGCCCGTTTGGCCGAGTCCATTAACCGCTGGACATCGAAAAGCTGGTCAGTGATGCTTCCGACCACTGAACTGCCCGTGTCGCCGTCTTGCGTCGTTGCCAGGATCGGGGTGGTGTTCGGCTGGGGTGTGCCCGTAGGTGTCGCCGCGGCGGCCGCGGTCGCCTGTTTGGCGCTGGTCGGCACCGCTACCACGATGGTTGGCGTAGCGGGCGCTTCGGTCGGTGATGGTTCGGGCGTATCGGTGACTTCCGGTGTGGGCGTTTCTACCGGCCGGGTATTAGTAACCAGCACGCGGCGCGGGTCGCTGTCGATGTAGTTGCTATCCTGCTTCACCACGCGCACCCGCAAGGCATAAGCGCCATCAGTTACCGACCGGGAGTCCCAGGTCCCCAGCAACCCCAATGGCTGTTGGCTGAAATGCGCATCACCGATAAAAATCCACGATTGATCGGATGGCACCGGCCAGGGCGCGTAGTAAAGCTCATACCGCTGGAACTGTGGATGTGTGGCCGAGCCGACGATCTGTACCACCCCGCGCACCGCCGAATCCTGCGCCGGTTGCGCAATAACCGGCCGGGCTTCCTGCAGGTTGGGAGCTGCCAACGCTGGCGATGCCATCACCAGGGTGAGCAATGTCAAAAGCACGAGAACCAGTGGCCGCTTCATAGGCCTTACTACCTCGAATGATGGAGAGTCAGGTATCTGCTCATTCTGCCACGGAAACGAGAAGGAACCGCGAGCTAATAGTCTATCACAGAAGGGGAAGGGATGCCAAAAGCGCCCGGTTTGCCACGTAGCCTACTGTCACGTGGGGAATCACCCTTGGGCGCGCTCATCAATTGACAACCGACCTCCTGTGCGGCTACAATGATGTCAGTCATCCATGATCGGCCGACCCGTTGCCCGTGCATCTATCATCGTCTCTTGGGCGCTGCCGCCTCTTTGTGGGGCCGGCACCCGTCTTTTTATCGTTCGTCCGCACGGGGCTTCATGGGTTTTGATGCTCAAAAATCTGTCAAAATCCATCAGGGGCCCACCTTCATTCAGGAGGCTTTATTCATGATCCGCATTATTACCGACTCGACCTGTGAGGCGCCAGATGTGCTGATGCACCACCCAGCCGTGGCGGTGGTTCCGCTGAGCGTCGTCTTCGGGCAGATAGCACTGCGCGATGGGGTGGATATTTCACGTGAAGAGTTCTGGCAGCGGCTGCCGGGCAGCAACCCTCTGCCTACCACATCGCAGGCTACCCCTTCCGACTTCGCTGACCTGTTCCAGCGCTTTGTTGACGCGGGCGATGAGGTCATCGTCGTGCCCATTTCCAGCAAGCTGAGCGGCACCTACGCTGCGGCTGTGACTGCCTGCGGCAGCCGGTCTGACTGGCCTGTGGATGTCGTCGATTCTCGTTCGGTTTCCGTTGGCCTGGGCTTGATGCTTCAAGAGGCGGTCGCCATGATCGAGGCCGGCGCGTCCCGGGACCAGATCGTTGCCAGGATGATCCGCATACGCGAGAAGATCCGCATCATCTTTGTGGTGGAGACGTTGGAGTACTTACAGCGGGGCGGGCGTATCGGGAAAGCCCAGGCGTTTGTGGGCACGTTGCTCAAGTTTAAACCGCTGCTCGCTATCGTGGACGGTGAGGTCGTGCCGGTGGCGCGTGTACGGAGCCGGGCCAAGGCGTTGGAGGCGCTGCAGGAAACCCTGTTGCAGCAAGTGCCCCAACGCGGGCAACAGGTGAGGCTTGGCGTCACGCATGCCCTGGTGCTGGACGAAGCCAAGATCATCGGCTCGCAACTGGCGACGAGCTTCGACACGTCGCAGATGTTCACTTCCGATCTGGGCCCGGTGCTGGGGGTGCACGTGGGGCCAGGGACAATCGGTGCGGCCGTGTACGCGGGGGAGTGATACCCATCGCGTCCTTTCCTCCGCCGGGGTGTTGTTTCGTATGCTAGGTGTGACGGGCCAGAGGGCAGATCCGGTTGCAGAACGAGGCCGCTACAGCGACCTGAACGAGGCCGAATTGGTGGCGTTGGCCAAAACCGACCCGGAAGCGTTCGGTGAGCTGTATCAGCGCAGCGTTGACCGCATCTACAATTACATTTACTATCGCACCGGCAACGTCGCGGACGCTGAAGACTTGACCGCGCGCACGTTTTATCAGGCGTTGGGCAGCATCCAGCGTTACATGGACCAGGGGGTGCCGTTTATCGCCTGGCTCTATCGCATTGCGCACAACCTGGTGGCCAACCATCACCGGGCGCAAGGCCGGTGGAAGGCGACGTCGCTCGATGATCTTGAGCCGGTGAGCAAGCCGGCAGACAATCCTGCGCGTGCGGTCGAAGCCAGTGAGCGCAAGCGGGCGCTTTGGTCGGCGATTCGCCGCCAGCCGGAGGAACGCCAGCGACTCTTGATCCTGAAATTTGCCGAGCGCCTGTCCAATGAGGAGATCGGCACCATGATGGGCCGTACGGAGAGCTCGATCAAATCGCTCTATTTTCGCACGTTGAAGGCTTTGAAGGCCGATCTGGAAGCTCGAGGTTGGTGAAGGAGAATCGCGATGCAGAACCGCCAGTTTGCCAGCATCGTTTTCGGGGGATCTTCAGGTTCAGGCGGAGCGGACGGAAGCGATATGGATTCACTGGCCGCGGCAAGCTCCGGCTCCGTCGTGAGCCTGACGCCGTTTCTGACGCTGGCGCGCGAGATAGCTGCTTTATTTGTCCCCGTCCACTTGCGTGACGAGTTTCGGGCGGAATTGAACCGCGACCTCATGGTGGCTGCCCGGCAACAATACGCGCGCGAGCTGCTGTTGTTTCCCGCGCCCGGCACCGAACAGAGCCGCCTGTCCCGGCGGTGGGTTTGGGGGGCGGCGACGCTCGGCTCGGCCGTATCGCTGGCGGGCATCGTGGCGCTGGTCTGGTATCAACGGCGCCGGCAAGCCGCCTGAAGATACCAGGCTCCAGGTGGAAATGTGAATTCTTCGGAAGTCTCATCGGATATCTGAGACTTCCGAATTTTTTCTTGATCGGAGTGACTGCGTGAACATCGTCTTTACCTTGTTGCCTTTCGTTTCCTGCATCGTCAGCTTTGTGTTCGCCGCCCTTGTCTTCAGACGTTACCTGGCGCGTCACGGCTCGCATCTGTTGCTTTGGGGCATCGGCATGACCATGTATGGCCTCGGCGGGTTTTGTGAGGCTTACTACGGCGCATTCGGTTGGAGCCCGCTGATCTTCCGGCTGTGGTATCTGTTCGGCGCGATGCTGGTGGCCGCGTGGTTGGGGCAGGGGACCGTTTACCTGCTGGCGAAACGGAAGTGGGCCAACGTGCTCATGATCGTGCTTGGGCTGGCGTCCCTTTACGGCGCGATCCGCGTCTTCGGCGCGCAGCTCGATCCCGCGGCGATGGGTAGCAGCCTGCACACCGGCAACGAGCTGAGCGGCAGCGCCATCGTATCGGGCGGCGTTCGCAGCCTGACGCCGCTCTTTAATGTGTACGGCACCCTCACATTGGTGGGCGGCGCGGTATACTCGATCTACATCTTCTGGCGCAAACGGATTCTGCCGCACCGGGTCGTGGGTAACGTGTTCATTGCGATCGGTGCGCTTCTGCCTGCTTTTGGGGGGACTTTCAGCCGGTTCGGTATCAGCGGCACGCTCTACATCAGCGAGTTGCTCGGCGCGGTGCTGATGTTCATCGGATTTGTGCGCGCGACCACGCCGGTGCGGACCGTGAAGCGGTCAGAGCGTCCCGAGCAGGCGGCTTAGGCAACTCGACCGGCGCTTTGCCGCCGAACCCAGTCGGGGTATACCGCAAAAGTGTCGGTCATTGCGAGGGGCGTAGTCTGCCCCGAAGCAATCCCCGGCTTTGAGCAAGAGCGAGACTGCTTCGTCGCATACTGCGCTCCTCGCAGTGACAAAGCCACCGACAGTTTTGCGCTATACTCACCCGGTCGATTCACCTGGATCATCGAGCTGATCTGTGATAGAATTGTGGCCTATGAGATCGCAGAGTCGCGATACTGCAATGATTCCACCCTTGGATCCGGATTTCAAGCCCCCCATCCTGGCTAATCGCGCGTTCCGTCAAGAAGTCGCGGCGTCGGGCGCGGGCGTGCCGCTGGTCATCGGCCTGGAGCGCCTTGATGGGGCGCTGTCACGCTTCGAGACCGTGGCGTTCCCCGATGATCATCCTCGCGCCCTGGCCAACCTGGCTTACGCCGAGCGAATCGTCAAATTCCTCCTCTGGGCGCGCGGCGGCTGGAAGGTTTACGTCGGAGGGCCGAGAAGCGTAGGCGAGTATATCACTGGAGTTTATGCTCCCGACGGCGCACGGCGTTTTGACTACGATTTCATGGGCCGGCAGGTCTATGGCCGCCCGTTCACCGTAGTTACGTGCGTGGCAGGCGACGTGCCGGCCGCCCACGAAGCCGGGCAACCGTTGGGCCGCCACCTGGAGGGCTGCCGCATCGGCTTCGACCTTGGCGCCTCTGACCTCAAGGTGTCGGCGGTGGTGGACGGCCAGGCGCTTTTCAGCGAGGAGATCGTTTGGGAGCCGTCCGGCCAGAGGGACCCGCGCTACCACTACGATCACATCGTCTCGGCCCTCAAGCTGGCGCGCGCGAAGCTGCCCCGGTTGGATGCCATCGGCGGGAGCTCGGCGGGCGTCTTTGTGGACAACCGACCGATGGTGGCTTCCCTCTTCCGGAGCGTCCCGGCCGAGCGTTACGGAGAAATCCAGGACATGTTCCTGCGTATTCGCGACGAGTTCAGCGTGCCGTTGGAAGTGGCGAATGACGGTGATGTGACCGCGCTGGCGGGCGCGATGTCGTTAGAGGATACCGGCGTGCTGGGGATTGCGCTTGGTTCCAGTCAGGCGGGCGGCTACGTGAACCTCGACGGCGCGATCACCGGCTGGCTGAACGAGCTGGCGTTCGCGCCGGTGGATTACAACCCGGCTGCCGCGGCCGACGAGTGGTCGGGCGATGCCGGTGTGGGCGCGCTCTACTTTTCGCAGCAGTGCGTTTTCCGCCTGGCGCCGAAGGTTGGCATCCAGCTCCCGGCTGAAGCGACCAAGGCCGAAAAGCTGAAGCACGTCCAGGGTTATCTTGAAGCCGGGCACGCGGGTGCGGAGCGGATCTGGCAGAGCATTGGTGTCTACCTGGGCTACACCGTGGCGCATTACGCCGACTTTTACGACCTGAAGCATGTGTTGATCCTCGGCCGGGTGACCTCCGGTCGGGGCGGCCGGTTGATCCTGGACGGCGCGAAAGCAGTGCTCGCGGCCGAGTTTCCCGAGCTGGCCGCGGCCGTTGATCTCCAGTTGCCCGATGAGAAGAGCCGCCGCGTGGGCCAGTCTATCGCTGCGGCGAGCCTGCCGGCGCTGAGACATTAGTCCGCCGCAGGCTGTAACCGGTTGCGCCGTGGTCGTTGACCCAAAGGCGAGCCAAAAGAGAATGGACGATGCTGTACATCAAGAACGCTACCATCTACACTCCTGACCAGGTCATCGAGAACGGTGCGGTGCTGGTGGACGCCTGTTGCATCGGCGCGATGGGTCATGTTGGCGCAGTGCCGCGCCCCGCGGAAGCACAGGTGATCGACGCGACGGGGTTGATCCTGGCGCCGGGCTTCATCGACCTGCAGATTAATGGCGCATTCGGGGATGATTTCACCGACGATCCCGCGACGATCTGGCGGGTGGCAGAGAAACTGCCGCGTTACGGCGTCACGTCCTTCCTGCCCACCATCATCACCTCGCCCCAGGAAAAGGTGGCGCGGGGCCAGAAGGTCGTGGCCGAGGGCCGCCCGGATGGCTTTCAGGGCGCTCTTCCACTGGCCCTGCACATCGAGGGTCCCTTCCTCAACCCACAAAAGAAAGGCGCACACAATCCGAAATACCTGCGCCTGCCCGACATCAACGCCGCGGCCGATTGGTCGCCCGAGAAAGGCGTGGCGATGGTTACCCTGGCGCCGGAACTCCCCGGCGCGCTGGAGCTGATCGTGGCCCTCTCGAATCGCGGCGTGTTGGTGAGCGAGGGTCACTCCATGGCGACCTATGACCAGGCGCGCGCCGGCTTCGATGCGGGCGCGCGCTACGGTACCCACCTCTTCAACGCCATGCCGACGCTGGGCCATCGCGATCCTGGCCTGCCCGGCGCTCTGCTCACCGATGACCGCGTCACCGTGGGCCTGATCGCCGACGGCATCCACACCCACCCGGCGGTGATCAAGCTGGTCTGGCAGTCGCTAGGCAGCAGGCGGTTGACCCTGGTGACCGATGCGATGGCCGCGTTGGGGATGCCGCCGGGCAAACACCTCCTGGGGGATTATGAGGTCACGGTTGACGCGGCGAGTTGTCGCCTGGCTGACGGCACCCTCGCCGGCAGCATCCTGTCGTTGGATCAGGCGTTGCGCAACCTGGTTGCCATCACCGGCTGTGCCCTGGCGGAGGCGCTGCCGACCGTGACGATCACCGCGGCGCGAGCGATCGGCCAGGATGATGAACGCGGCCAGATCGCCCCCGGTTTCGTCGGTGACCTGGTGCTTTTGACGCCCGATCTGCGCGTGCACAGCACGATCGCCCAGGGCGAGATCGTGTACACTTACCGCCCATAGACCATGGACTATAGACCATTGTCCGCCTTCCATCGTCTATCGTCTATCGTCCATCGTCTATCGTCCATCGTCTGTTGAGGGCACCCTATGATCGACCTGAAAACCACCCACATCTACCGTGAGATTCACGAGCAGCCGGATGTCCTGGCCCGTCTGCTGAGCGAAGAGCGCGGCGCCGCCGAAGCGCTGGCGGCCGAGATCAAGCGTCGCGACATCCAATACGTCGTCATCGCAGCCCGCGGCACCAGCGACAATGCCGGGCGTTACGCCCAGTATCTTCTCGGCAGCGCCAATCGCCTGCCGGTTGGGCTGGCGACGCCGAGCCTGCACACCATCTACGCTGCGCCGCCGCACTTCGGCCGCAACGCCCTCGTCCTGGGCATCAGCCAGAGCGGGAAAAGCCCGGACATCGTTTCGGTGGTAGCGGAAGCCAGGCGTCAGGGCGCGCTCACGGGGACGATCACCAACTCCCCGGAGTCCGATCTGGCACAAGAGGCCAAATTCGTCATCGATCTCCACGCGGGAGAGGAAAAGGCGGTCGCAGCGACCAAGACCTATACTGCCGAGCTGGCCGCCATCGCCTTGTTGGGTGTCGCACTGCGGGGCGACGCGGAGATGTCGAAATCGCTGGACGCGATCCCGGCCCAGGTGGTGCAGGTGTTGGAGATGCACAGCGACATCGCCTGCGTCGCCGAGCGTTACCGCTATATGCAGTCGTGCGTGACCATCGGACGCGGGTACAACTATGCGACGGCGTTCGAGCTCTCGCTCAAGCTCAAGGAGATGACCTACACGGTGGTGGAGCCGTATTCCAGCGCCGATTTCCTCCACGGCCCGCTGGCGGTGATCGCCCAGGGTTTCCCGGTCATTACTATCGCGCCGTCCGGCAAGATGCTGCCGGAGATGAGAGCGTTCATGGTGACGGCCAAAGGCCGCGGGGCCGAGCTGATCGCGATCAGCGACGATGCTGAGGCGTTGGCGATGGCCCGCGTCGGCCTCCCGCTGCCTGCCGGCATCCCCGAATGGCTTTCGCCGATCGCAGCGATCGTGCCGGGCCAACTGTTGGCGATGAACCTGGCTCATGCCCGCGACTTCGATCCCGATCGCCCGCGCGCGCTGCATAAGGTGACGGAGACGTTGTAGGTACTGCTGATGCCTCGATTCGCCATTCGCTGATTCGTAGATTCGAAAGACGTTCCACCATAGTCGTAAAGTACGCATCCGGCTTGACATCCTCAGCGGAGCGTTGTACAGTAGTCTTGTACAACTCAGAGCGAGGTGAATTGCCATGACCTATCAAATTACCTACTCCAAAGCGCGCGCATCGCTGGCGGCCTTGTGCAACCGTGCCGAAGCCGACCGTGATGTAATCCTGATCCAGCGCCGCGGCCGCGAGGATGTGGCGCTGATCGCCGCCAGCGAGCTCTCCAGCCTGATGGAGACAGCTCACTTGCTCCGGTCACCCGCGAACGCGGAGCGCCTGTTGGCCGCGCTGGCTCACGCCCAGGCGCGAACGACCGAACCACAGACCGTGGACGAATTGCGCCACGAGGTGGGGCTTGGCGAAGAAGCCTGAGACGCCTGAAGGACCTAAACAACGCGTTGCTGTCTTCGAGCCGGAGTTCCGCGAGGATTTGCGCTACTGGGTAGAGACCGATCGTAAGGCTGCATTGCGCGCCTTCGATCTGATCGAGGCCATCCTGCGCGACCCCTTTGCCGGGATCGGCAAGCCGGAGCCACTGAAGTACCTGACGGTCGGCCTCTGGTCACGGCGGCTGACGCAGGAACACCGCATCGTCTACCTGGTCAGCGATGATAGGGTCGTCTTTCTACAGGCGCGCTATCATTATTGAGCTGAACGGTTGTGAAACCTCCAATGCCCGATAACCAACCCACCTCCCGTTTCCTCAAAGCCGTCATCCTGGCTGCCGGCGCCAAATCCATCACCGACGACGGCATGCCGGTGCTGCTCCACGACTTGGGTGACAAGAAGATCATCGACTATGTGTTGGAGAACGCGGCGCAGGTGGTCGCGGCGCATGACACCTACGTAGTGGTCGGCTATCGCCAGGCGGACCTCCGGACGCACCTGGGGCCGGGCTACCAGTACGTCATGCAGGAGACGGCCTGCGGCACCGGCGACGCGGTGCGCCAGCTCCAGCCCCTGCTGCGGGACTACGACGGCGATCTGCTCATCCTCTATGGCGACACGCCGCTCTTTCGCCCGGCATCGATCCGCGGGCTGATCAACCGCCACCGGCTGCGCGAGGCTAACCTGACCATGCTCACCGCGGTGGCGGACCGGCCCTATCCGTACGGCCGCGTCATCCGCGACAGCGAAGGCCGGATCATGGACATCATTGAGGAGGCGCAGGCATCGGCCAGGGTCAAGGAGATTCGCGAGCTGAACGTCGGCGCGTACGTCGTCTCCGCGCAGCAAATCTGGCCGGTGTTGGAGACGTTGCCGCCGTCGCCGCTGGACGGTGAGTACCGGCTGACCGACTCGGTGCACCGGCTGATCCACTACGGCCTCCAGGTGGAAAGCTATCAGATCTACGACCAGGACGAGATCCAGGGGATCAACACGCGCGAGGACCTGGAGCGGGCCGGGTTCATCCTGCAAAAGCGCCTCTTCCGGCCGCGGCGACAGGAGGAGCTCAACATCGTCCAGTTCGGCACCGGTGGCTGGCGTGCGGTCATCGGCGAGGGGTTCACGCTGCACAACGTCCGCCGGCTGTGCCAGGCGCTCGCCAACGATATCACTCGGCGCGGGCTGGAAAAGCGTGGGGTGCTTATCGGCTTCGACCGCCGCTTCCTGTCCGACCAGGCCGCGGATGCCGCGGCGGAAGTCTTCGCCGGCAATAACATCCACACGATCCTGCTGAAAGAGGATGCGCCGACGCCGCTGATCAACTACGCCACCGAGGTCGCCAATGCGGCCTTCGGCCTGGCGTTCACCGCCAGCCATAATCCGCCGGAGTGGAACGGCCTCAAGGTGTTTCACGGCGACGGCTCGCTGCTGCTGAACGAGGAGACCGACCGGATCGAGGCCGAGACGAACGCCCTGACCCTGGACGACGTGGTGAAGATCCCACTAGACGTCGCGCTGGAGGCCGGTATCGTCGAGTGCCGCGACTTCGTCAACCAGTATGTGGACCGGGTCGAGTCGTTCATCGACCTGGAGGCCATCCGCAAGGCCGGGCTGAAGGTGATCGTGGACCCGATGTACGGCGTGGCGCACCTGACCTTGGGCATCATCCTGAACGAGGCGCGCTGCCGGGTGACGTTCATCCACGAGCGGCGCAACCCCCTGTTCGGCGGCCGCTCCCCCGCGCCGGATCTGGAGGCGCTGCGCCTGCTCAGGACCTACGTGCGCGACGAGCATTTCGACCTGGGCCTGGCCACCGATGGCGACGCCGACCGCATCGCGCTGATCGATGAGCGCGGCAGTTTCATCCCCATCAACGATCTGCTGCTGCTGCTTTACTGGTACCTGCACGAGGTAAAGGGCCAGCGGGGGGGCGTCGTGCGCAACCTGGCGACCACCCACCTGCTGGACCGGCTGGCAGCCGCATTCGGCGAGAAATGCATCGAGACGCCGGTCGGCTTCAAGTGGATCGCGGCGGGCATGGTGCAGCACAACGCGCTGCTGGGCGGCGAATCGAGCGGCGGCCTGACCATCCGCGGCCACATCCTGGGGAAAGACGGCATCTTCGCGTCCGCGCTGATCGTCGAGATGCTGGCGAAGACAGGCAAGCACATCTCCGAGCTGCTGGAGATCGTCCGTGGCATCACCGGCCGGCTCTACACGGTAGAAGACAACTTGCCCGCCTCCGCGGATATGCGCATCGTGGTGCCGCAGCGGGTCAGGGCGATGCTCGAAGGCGAGGTGGCGCCCTATCCGATCGTCAAAGTGACCGACTTCGATGGCACGAAGATCTGGTTCGAGCACGACAACTGGGTGTTGCTGCGTTTCTCCGGCACCGAGCCGGTGCTTCGTATCTTCGCCGAGGCCGATACCTCTGAGAAGGCGCACAAGCTGGTGGATTGGCTCAAACAGTGCGCGCAGGCGATAGTGTAGTCTATCGTGCAGATATGCCAATGGCATCCGTATGCTTGCAAGGATCTGGCGGGCTTTTCAGGGATTGACCAGGTTTCGATGGCGCGCTATAATGGAACCAGGGCAGGTAGGTGACAATAGTCCTTGTGGAGGCTGAGGTGGCTAATGCCAGTTATCGCCAGGTTCTACGGAATCATAATCAAGATGTACTTCAAGGAGCATGGCCTCGCCCACTTTCACGCGCTCTATGGCGAGTATAACGCGGTGTTTAATGTCGAGACGCTTGAGATGATCGAGGGTGATTTGCCGCCGCGTGCACAGCGGATGGTGGTAGATTGGGCGCAAGCGTATCGAAAAGAGCTTCTGGATATGTGGAAGACTCAGCAGTTTCGGCAACTGCCTGGATTGGAGTAATGGACAATGGGTGATTATCCAAAGATCAAGGCGGTCACGCCGCTATCAGACAAACGGTTGCGAGTTACATTTGTCACCGGTGATATTAAGGTCTACGATTGCTCCCCGCTGCTGGCAGAGGAGACTTTTGGGCCGCTGGAGGACGAGGTGTTTTTCCGCAACGTGTATGCTGACCGGACAGGCTACGGAATCGTCTGGACCGACAACATTGATCTCAGCGAGGCGGAACTCTGGCTGCATGGAGTAGAAGAATAGAGGTCGCGTTTTATCTTCCCCGTTGTTTGAGTGCACTCCGGTTAACCTGAAACCAGCGCACAGGTACCAGGCGATTCGGCCCTCAAGCTCCTGGTACCTTCCTCCACCAAGTTGAGAGTAGAGGCGATGACAACACACCTCCCCGCCTTCAAAGTCGCGGTCGTCCAGGCCGCGCCGGTCTTGTTTGACCGCGACGCCAGCATCGAGAAGGCTTGCCGGCTGACCGCCGAGGCCGCGGCCCAGGGCGCCCGGCTGATCCTTTTCCCCGAGGCATTCATTCCGGCCTACCCGCGCGGGCTCTCCTTCGGCACGGTGATCGGCAGCCGCAGCCCGGCAGGACGCCGCACGTGGGAGCGCTACTGGGCGAATTCGGTGACCATCCCCAGCCCTGCGATCGATGCGTTGGCCGCGGCCGCGCGGCGGGCGCGCGCGTATCTCGCCGTCGGCGTGATCGAGCGCGACAGCCAGTTCAGCGGTGGCACGCTCTACTGCACGGTGCTTTATTTCGGCCCTGATGGGCGTCTGTTGGGGAAACATCGCAAGCTTAAACCGACGGCAGCCGAGCGGCTGGTCTGGGGCGAGGGGGATGGCAGCACGTTGACTGTGTTCGACACAGAGTTTGGCCGGGTCGGCGGCCTGATTTGCTGGGAAAACTACATGCCGTTGGCGCGCATGGCGCTGTACGCCAAGGGGATCGAGCTCTACCTGGCGCCTACCGCCGACAGCCGGGACACCTGGCAGGCCACGCTGCGCCACATCGCGTGCGAAGGCCGCTGCTTCGTGCTCGGCTGCAACCAATATGTCACGAAGTCGATGTATCCTGCGGACCTCCCGGGCATCGAAGATTTAGCGGGCCAGCCCGAAGTGATGTGTCGTGGGGGCAGCGCGATCGTGTCGCCGCTGGGTGAGATTGTCGCCGGGCCGTTGTTCGACGAGGAGGGGATCCTCTACGCCGAGCTCGATCTGGCCGAGGTGGCGCGGGCGAAGTTCGATTTCGACGTGGTCGGCCATTATGCCCGGCCGGATGTATTCCAGCTACACGTCAACGAACAGCCGTTGGCGCCGGTCGATCGCTAGACTGAATAGGGTCATTGCGAGGTGCTGTTGCCCCGAAGCAATCCCGGCCTTATGCGGGAGATTGCTTCGGGCTATCGCCCTCGCAATGACATGACATCGGTGGATAAGCTGATCCGCGCGTTTTCAGGAACTTTGGGATTTTATCAGGAGGGCAGGAATGGGGCAGATCCAGGTGAAATGGGCCGGCGACGATAGCCGGATGTTCTTGGGCCGGGATAGTCTCGGCCGCACGGTGGTCGCGGGATATTGGAAGAAGGAAGATGATGGGACCTGGACCGAATGGCGCGGGGCCAAGGCGTCGGATCTGTTGGTGATCTCGCTTTGCGCGTGCTCCGGTTATGATGTGGTGGACATTTTACAGAAGCAGAAGGTAGCGTTGACCGGCCTGACGGTGATCGCCGACGCCGAACAGGCCGCCGATCCCCCGTGGCCGTTCGTGCACATCCACTTGCACTATGTTGCGGCAGGCCACGACCTGGATTCCAAGAAGGTCGAGCGGGCGATCAAGCTGTCGGAGGAAAAGTATTGCTCGGTGGCGGCCACCATCCGCGGCGTGACCCAAATCACGCACGATTTCGAGGTGCAGGCGGCATGAACCGGCGCTACCGTTGGCTGCTGTTCGACGCGGACGGCACGCTGTTTGACTACGATCGGGCCGAGGCGGGTGCGCTGGCGCAGACCTTCGCCCGGTTCGGCTTGCCGTACGCGGCCGCGACGCTCGACGCGTACCGGGCGATCAACCATCGGTTCTGGGTGGCGTTGGAGCGCGGCGAGGTCACGCCCGCGACGCTGCAAACCGGGCGGTTCGAGCAGTTGTTTGAGGCCATCGGAGTTCGAGCCGACGTCGAGCTGTTCAGTACGGCGTACCTGGAGAACCTGGCGGCTGCGGCCCAGCTCATGGATGGTGCGGCCGAGGTGCTGTCCGTGTTGCACGGCCGTTATCGCCTGGCCGTCATCACGAACGGCCTGCGGGTCGTCCAGCGCGGCCGGCTGGCACGCTCGACGATTCGTGATCTCATCGACGTGATGATCATCTCGGAAGAAGTCGGCAGCGCCAAGCCGGAGCCGGGCATCTTCGATGCCACGTTCGCGGCCATGTGCCGGCCAGCCAGGGCTGAGGTGTTGATGATCGGTGACAGCCTGACGGCCGATATGCAGGGCGCGTGCGACTACGGGATCGACGCGTGTTGGTACAACCCTGGTCACCAGCCGCGTCCTAATGGATTGCCCATCATGTACGAGATTGCCCGGCTGGACGAGCTGCCCGCGCTGCTGGCGTAGCGGCCGCGGGTTGAGGATTTACCCAGGGAGGGGGAACGATGCCGCACTATCGAAAACTGGTCGGCAGCAAATGCTACCTCTCACCGCCTTGTCCGGAGGACGCGGAGCTGTGGGCGGCGTGGGAGAACGACCTGGCGGTGACCATCCCGCTGGGTGATGAAGCCTACACACCCTCCTCCTTGGAGCGGGCGCGCGAGAGCATTGCGGACATAGTCAAGCACGGGACGCACGTCTTCACGGTGGTGGACATAGCCACTGATGAACCCATCGGTCGCTGCCTGCTGTTCAACATCGACACGGTGAACCGCTCGGCCACGCTGGGCATCGTTATCGGCGAGAAGACGCACTGGGGCCAGGGCTACGGCACGGAGGCCACGCGGCTGCTGCTTGACTACGCGTTCAACTTGCTGAACCTCAACAGCGTCATGCTCGGCGTGTTCGCGTTCAACGCGCGGGCCATCGCCTCCTACCGCCGCGTCGGCTTCCGGGAGATCGGCAGGCGACGGCAAGCGCGTATCATCGGCGGCGTCAGGCACGATGTGGTGTTGATGGATATCCTGGCCGACGAATTTGAATCGCCGTATCTGAGTTGGCTGCTGGAGGGAGCATGACGGCCAACTACAGACCTTATCTGGATTTCGCGGCCGAGACCGCTTACCTGGCCGGGCGGCTGACTCTCGGCTACTTCCAGACCGGCGTCCGTCCTGACATGAAGGTCGACGAGACGCCTGTCACCGCGGCCGACCGTGCATCCGAGCAGTTGATCCGAAGCCGCATCGAGAAGCGGTATCCGCAGCACGCCATCGTCGGTGAGGAGTACGGCGCGACGGGGCACGTGGGCGCGGAGTTCCGCTGGTTTGTCGATCCGATCGACGGTACGAAATCGTTCGTGCGCGGGGTGCCGCTTTACGGTGTGCTGATCGGCCTGGAGATTGCCGGCACGGTTGAGGTAGGCGCTGCTTACCTCCCGGCGCTCGACGAAATGGTGGCCGCGGCGACGGGTGAAGGGTGCTGGTGGAATGGCCGCCGGGCGCACGTGTCGGGCGTGACCGACTTGCGCCAGGCCACCGTGTGCTTCACCGACGTGGCTGATCTCGCCCATCACACCCGCGCCTCGGCGTGGAAGCGCATCCAGGCGACAACCAATTACCGGGCTGGCTGGGGTGACTGCTACGGCCACATCCTGGTCGCCACGGGCCGCGTTGAACTGATGCTGGACCCGATCATGAGCGCCTGGGATTGCGGTCCATTCCCGGTCATCCTGCGGGAGGCCGGCGGATACTCCGGCGACTGGCAAGGTAACCCGACGGTTTACGGCAACGAGCTGCTGTCTACCACCCAGGCATTGCTGCCGCAGGTGTTGGCGCTGATCCAGCAGGCGAACCACGGCGGTTGAGCCGAACCGGGCTCATCGCCGCGGAAGAGGTGTGGGGTGTCGATAAAGGCACGATGGCGGCCCGTATCAGCTCTCATCAGACAGGAGATGAACCCAATGATCAGTCGAATTTGGCACGGCTGGACGACAGCCGAGAACGCGGATAGTTACGAGTCACTGCTCAAGACGGAGATTTTCGTGGGCATCCAGGGCCGGAACATCGCCGGCTATCGGGGCATCCAGCTTCTCCGCCGCGATCTGGGCGCCGAGGTCGAGTTCATCACCGAGATGTGGTTTGACTCGCTCGACGCGGTGCGTGTTTTTGCGGGAGAGGATTACGAGGTAGCCGTGGTGCCGCCGAAGGCCAGGCTCCTGTTGGCTCGTTTTGACGCGCGTTCGCAGCATTACGAGGTGTGCGTTCCGTCGCCGGGTGCCTCCCGGTCCTGATTTGGGTGTGTTCAAAATCAGTTATGACCCAGCCAAGCGGAGCACGCTTCGCGTGAGCGGAGCCGGGGTAGGGGCCCTGGCGCAGTCGAAGGGTGCGGAGCGGTCTTTCGGGCAAGGCCGCATCCTTCGACTACGCAGCGCGGGGTGATGCGCTGCTCCGCTCAGGATGCTCGTAACTAATCTTGAATGCACCCGCCTGATTTACTCGCTTCTGTGGAACCCAAAAAGGATTGGTTCACTGTTCGCAGCTCATCCGCTGCACGTTATGCGAACAAAGGATCGCATGGAGACGAAAGCCCATGACGAATGACTATCGAGACACGGACATTGGCAGATTCGGACGTTGGGCGGATTCGTACGACGAGTCGGTTCTCCAACGTCTCATCTTCGCGCCGCTCCAGGAGTTCACTTTGCGGGCCGCGGCGGCGGCGTTTCCTGATCCCGGCGCGATTCTCGACATCGGATGCGGGACGGGGTTGCTCCTTCGGCGGGCCGCGCGCCACTTCTCATCGTCGAAGCTCACCGGGATCGATGCCGCGGAAGAGATGATCCGGGTCGCCCAGTCCTCGGTCCCGGAGGGCATCCCTGTGCATTTCATGCATGCGTTCGCCGAGCAGCTCCCGTTTGCAGCGAGATCGTTCGACCTCATCCTGACCACGATGTCGTTTCACCACTGGAGCGATCAGGCGAAAGCCCTGCGTGAGGTGCGCCGCGTGCTGGTTCCCGGCGGCGTCTTCGCACTGGCTGACGCCATGCCCACCAGCCTGTGGCGTTGGCTGTTCGCACGGAGCGCGCATGGCCGCTTCAACAAACTGCCGGTTCTTGAAGGTATGCTGCGCGATGCCGGATTGTGGGTGGATAAGCGCCTACCCGTGCCCAGGTTCGGTGGCACGGTGCAGGTGGTCCTCACACGGGCCGCGGCTGCATGAGTGGAGGGGAGTTTTCCAGGCGCAAGAGCCTGCTGGCGCTCGTCGCGCTTGAGCGCCAACTTGAACGCGCGCTCGGCCGTAAGGTGGATTTGCTTACCGAAGCCGCTCTCAGTCCCTACCTGCATGATCGTATCATGCGCGAGCTCCAGGTGATCTATGAAGCGCGATGACACGGTGTATCTCCGACACGTTCTCGATGCGATCGTCAGAGCCCAGGGCTATCTCCGAGGTGTTGACGAAGCCTCCTTCTTCACCGATTTTCTTGTCCAAGACGGTATCATCCGGCAAATCGAAATCATTGGCGAAGCCACCAAGCGCCTATCTGATGAGTTGCGCGCGGTATGCACATGTTAGCGGACACGCTGTTGCGATCTGTGTGCCACGTGTCCAATGAGGCAAAGTATGAAAAAACCAAGAGTAGTCGCGCGCTGTGGAGACCAACAAAATGCCCCTGAAAGCACTCTGCCCGCCTTTGAGCAAGCGATTGCGAGAGGGGTGCACGCCATAGAGTTTGATGTGCATCTCACAAGAGACGGCGAGTTAGTTGTTCACCATGATTTCTACTTGGGTAGAACGAATAATGGTAAGGGCTACATCGGTGACTTGACGTTAGCAGAGTTAAGAGCGTTAGACGCTGGTACTTGGTTTGACGCAAGATTTACTGGAGAGAAGATACCAACCCTGAGAGAAGTTCTGGAATTGGGGAAAGGCAAGGTTCGCTTTGAATTTGATATGAAAGGTTCTTCGCTGGCTTTCTTGGAACGCCTTCTTAATGAGATTACCCAATTTGGAATCTGCGACGATGCCGAACTGACATCCGCACACATCCCTTTGTTGTTTCAAGTAAAGAAGATTAGTCCGAAATTGCGTATAGGTATGTTCTTCTACCGACTTCCCGAATGGATGACGCCAGCGTTGGGACAACGACACATTCTTGATTGGATGACCCTATCAAATAGCCAAGTCGCTCACTTGCACTCATCCCTCCTCGAAAAAGAATTCGTGAGCAGATTGCGGGAAAGCGGTTTTCTTGTGCATGGCTCAAACCTGAACACTGAAGAAGAAATAATGCAGGGCGCAGACTCAGGTATTGACCAATTCTCAACAGATAAATTGGAGTTGGCACTGAACTGCACCAACTGACAAATGCGCGTCCGCTAACACACGCCCCACGACAACGGCGGGGCGGCTCGGCGATTGGAAGGCACTTTCGATTCGTCCGCCGTTGTGTGGTGCTACAGCGATCTATGAAGCGCGATGACACGTGGTCGTAGTCTTTACCAAGCCTGGCCCCGACACCGTAAGGCTTGTTTCTGCCCGCAGAGCAAACCGCTATGAACGAGAAAGATACTTCAACTCCACTGAAAACTGATTGGGAACGCCTGGATCGCATGACTGATGACGATATTGACTACTCCGACATTCCGTCTTTGGGAGACGAGTTTTTTGCGCGGGCGCACGAGTACATCCCGCCTGCAAAGCGCGCGAACTATGTTGAATTGGACAAAGATGTCATGGCCTGGTTCCGACAACGCGACAAGCAGTATCCAAACTTAATCAATATCGTCTTGCGAAAGTACATAGAGATACAGCAGGAGATCGCAGGATAGGCAGCCAACGGGGCCCACGGCTCTCAACCGTGGGTCTCGTTCTTTCTGGCTCGTCTGCTGAGTGGCCGAGTCGAAATGCGCGGGGTTTTGTACCTTGCAGGCCGGCAGCTTCGCGGAGAACGCGGTCAGCCTGGCGTTGCACGAGCGGTGCGGCTTCCACATCGTGGGCCGCCGCGAGCGCATCGGACGATTGCATGGTCGCTGGCGCGATATCGTGTTGACGGAAAGACGAAGTACGGTGGTGGAGGCAGAAGGTCGGCTAATGAGCAATTCCGGCTGAGGTCGGGCAATGCGGAAATCGAAGATTGACGCGTTATGTCGCAAGCGGTAGAATGTCGTCAAGGAAGGTAGTTGGATTGAAGATAGGGTTGAAAACATAGCTGGGTCGAGCAGGAGAACACTGTGCCCATCATCTCGATGTTCTATGGCATCGTGATCCGCATGTACTTCTTTGACGACAAGCAGCATCATGTGGCCCACGTGCACGCCGAATACACCGGTCAAAAGGCGGTCTTCGGCATCCCTGATGGGGCGATTTTGGCCGGTGCGTTGCCATCCGGTAAGGTAAAACTGGTGCAGGCATGGATCGAGATCCATCGGGACGAGCTGCTCGCTGAGTGGGATTTGGCAGTCAATGGCGAGGACGTGTTCAAGATTGAACCGTTGAAGTAGGAGTGATAGATGAACCCGTATGTCAGAAGCGTCCGGCCGCTCAATGATTATCGGCTTGAAGTGCTGTTTGAGAACGGCGAACGCCGGATATTCGATGCAAAGCCCTATCTATACCGTGGCGACTTCGTGCGGTTACAGAATCGTGCTCTTTTTCAGGCTGCACGGGTGGTGGCTGGCTCAGTCGAATGGCCCGGCGGGTTGGATCTGAGCTACGACACGCTCTACCTGGAGGGCCAACCGATTACGAAACCTGCGGTTGCAGAAGGAGCGCCGGCCTGATCGAAACACGCGCTAGCGACGAGCCCATCACACAGCCTGGTGCTGTATGAGCGGTGGGGTTTCTGCACCGTAGGCCACCGTGAGCGCATCGGGCAGTTGCGCGGCCGCTGGCGCGATGTCGTGTTGATGGAGCGGCGGAGCGCGGGGGTGGGGTAGAAGGCTGGTGACAGCCAGCCCTGGCTGCCGCTGGACGGTGACAAGCCGGATGTTGACGGATTATGCCGCAATAGGCTTTCGGAGCGTGTAACCGATCGAGTTGCACTTTGGGAAGTATCGGGTTACAATGGCACCATGATCAGAAGCTTTGCGCATAAGGGGCTGGAGCAGTTCTTCCTCACTGGCAACAAAGCAGGTATTCAGCCGCAACACGCAAATCGAATCCGTCTGATTCTTGCCCAATTGCATCAGGCAGGAGCCCTCGACGACATGCGCATCCCTACGCTGCGCCTTCATGAACTCAAGGGCGATCGCAAGAGCACTTGGTCCGTGACCGTACAGGCCAACTGGCGCATCACATTCCGTTTCGCCGCTGGTGATGCGGATGATGTTGATTACGAAGACTATCACTGAGGGCTGAGAGATGTTGAAGATGTACAATCCCCCCCATCCTGGTGAGATCATCAAGGGATTGTGGCTCGACCCGATGGGTGCCAGCATCACCGATGCGGCACATGCCATGGGGGTGAGCCGCAAAACCTTGTCGAAGATTGTGAATGGCAGAGGTCGGGTGACGCCAGAGATTGCGATTCGCCTCTCCATCGCCCTGGGAGGCAGTCCAGAGAGTTGGCTGGGACACCAGGCGGCCTACGATCTATGGGAGGTCGAACAGCACAAGGATGATATGCAAGCTGTACCGCTGTTTGCGCCTACGTGACCGAATCGATCCGTTCAGGAAAAAGAATTTGACAGAACAGGATATCGACCAGATCGTAGTAGCCCAAGCTGATGATGACACCACGGGGAGAAGCCCATTCGCGTGCGCCGCACCGAGTCGGCGCCGTTGACGATCCCTCCCGACCTGGTTGCACGAGCAGCGTTTTTGGTGCAACTGCATCGCACCCAAAGCGTGGAGGATTGGCTCGCACGGGTCGTTCAAGAACGCATCGAGTTGGAAGAAGCCGCCTTTTTCGGCATCAAGCAAGAACTCGCCACCAGACCTACGTGAGTCCGGCATCTTCCCGGAGAACACGGCCGGCCCTGTGCTGCATGAGCGGTGCAGCTTGCGCATCGTGGGCCGCCGCGAGTGCATCGGGTAGTTGCACGGCTGCTGGCGCGATGTCATGCTACTGGAAAGGCGGAGCGCGGGGTAGGGACGAAAAGCCAGCGACAACCAACCTTCGGTACCACGAGCCAATGATGAATCGATGGTTGACGAGTCATGCCGCAAGCGATAGAATATCACCAAGATGATAGTTAGTGCGCAGTTGTGGTTGAATGCATGGTTCGGCGGCGCAGACAGAGTAATCGCGCATCAGCGGATTCAGGAGACCAAGACTTGGCTATACTGAAACGAGTGATCCTCAATGGCTTCAAGTCCATCAAGACGATGGACCTTGAACTGCGTCCTTTGAACGTCTTGATCGGCGCGAATGGGGCTGGCAAGAGCAACCTTGTCTCGTTCTTCAAGATGCTCAATGAGATGATGGCTGGGCGGCTCCAGCCGTATATCGGCACGACAGGGCGGGCACAGTCCATTCTCCACTTCGGTCCCAAGGTGACACTACAGATGGAGGCACAGCTGGAGTTCGAGGTGGACAACGGCGTGGACACCTATGCTATGCGCTTGTTCTATGCGGCGGGGGATACGCTGGTCTTCGCCGACGAGAGTTTGAGCTTCTTCCGAACTGGTTACCCAAGGCCAAAGTTGGTTCCTCTGGGGTCGGGACATGAAGAAACTCGAATCGGTCAGGAGGCCGATAAGGGAGAGCCAACGGCTAAGGTTTTCCGACACTTGCTCAACCATTGCCGGGTATACCACTTCCACGATACGTCGCCCACGGCACGGGTTCGCCAATACTGCTACATTGGCGATCACCGTTGGCTGATGCCTGACGCGGGCAACTTAGCCGCGCTGCTCTATCGGCTGCGAAATGAAGATTACGGCTCAGCGTATCATTCGATTGTCAGGACGATTCGTTTGATTGCCCCATTTTTCGACGACTTCGACCTTGAGCCGACTGGCCCTAACAAGCAGGAGATCATCTTAAACTGGCGGGAGAGGGGGGCAGATCAGGTGTTCGGCCCGCACCAGCTTTCGGATGGCACTCTACGTGCCATCTGTCTTATCACATTGCTCCTGCAACCGGAGGATGAATTGCCGGGCCTCGTCATTGTTGATGAACCAGAACTTGGGCTTCATCCGTATGCGCTCAATGTTATAGCTGCGTTGTTCAGTAAGGCTTCACACCATACCCAAGTGCTCATCAGCACACAATCTAGCACATTTCTCAATAACTTTGATCCTGAAGATGTGATTGTGGCGAGCCGAGATGGTATGGAGTCGCAATTCAAGCGGCTTGATCCAGTAATGCTGGAAGCGTGGCTCGAAGAATACGGCCTTGGTGAAGTTTGGGAAAAGAATGTCATTGGCGGAGGACCGCACTAATGGCGCGCCTCTACCTATTCGCCGAGGGGGCGACAGAGCAGACATTCGCTACAAATGTACTCAAACCCCATCTTGCAAACGTCGGGGTGTACATGCAGGGTCCGATCCTTATCGCCCACGCAAAGAGGAAAGGAATAATCCATCGAGGCGGTGGTCGCAAATACATTCCAATGAAGAATGACATCCTGAGATTTTTGGCTCAGGAGAAGGCGCAGGACGTGTTTTTCACGACTATGATTGACCTGTATGCCATTCACACCGAGTTTCCTGGACTGAATGAATCTGAAAAACTGCGTCATTCGCCATATAAGCGCGTTGAAGCGCTTGAGCGAGCTTTCGCCGATGACATTGATGATTCACGCTTTATTCCATATATCCAATTACATGAGTATGAGGCGTATCTGTTTTCCGATCCTGCAAAGTTTGGATTGTTCTACAATCACCATGAAAAGGCGATTTCTGCGCTTAAGGTCATCGCCGACAAGATCACACCAGAATTGATTAACGATGGGCCGCATTCGGCTCCGAGTAAACGCATCATTGCCGAGCTTCCTGATTACGAAGGCGCAAAGTCCGTCGTGGGGCCACAGGTGGCCGAACTGATCGGCTTGGACGTGATTCGAGGTAAGTGTCCCCACTTCGAGGAATGGCTATCACGACTCGAACAACTTGGCGTGGGGCTGCACTAATAGCTAATTAAGGAGCCAAACAACGGGTTGCAGCCGACTCGTTGCGCTACGCGAGCGGCCGAACCCGAACGTTAGGCCGCCAAGCCACCTCACATTCTAGGCACCGAATTGGACTCCCTCTGTGCAAACGTGCTGAACGTGAGCGCGTTCGATCGTCACCGGCCAAGCTGCCCGACCAGCTCCCCCAGCCGCTGCAACGCGCCCTCCGTCTCGTGCGACCAATAGGCCGCGTTGAGGCGGACGAAGTTGCGATATTGCGTCGTGGCCGAAAACATGTAGCCGGGCACCAGTGTGATCCCCGCCTTCAACGCTTGCCTGTACAGCACCAGTGAATCGACCGCTTCCGGCATCTGCACCCACAGGACGAACCCGCCCGCTGGCGCGGTGACCCGCGTGCCGTCCGGGAAATAGCGCATCACCGCCTGCGCCATGCAGCTCACCTTGTGCGCATACGCGCGGCGGATCTTGCGCAGGTGATGATCGTAGCCGCCGTTCGACATGAAGCCGGCGATGGCAAGCTGCGGCAGGATGGCAGTGCCGATGTTGGTCGCCATTTTGAGCTGCTTGACCTCCGACAGAAATCGCCCAGGCGCCAGCCAACCGATCCGGTAGCTGGGCGACAGGTCTTTCGAGAACGAGGCGCACAGCATCACTAGCCCCTTGCGGTCGTAGGCCTTGGCGACCTGCGGCCGCTGGCCCTCGAAATAGAGTTCCCCGTGGATGTCATCCTCGATCAGCGGGATGTCATGATCGGCGGTCAGTTTCACCAGCTCCTTCTTGTTGTCATCGGGCATGCAACTTCCCAGCGGGTTGTGGAAGTTGGGCATCAACAGGCACGCGGCCACCGGATGATGCTCGACGGCGAAACGCAGCGCCTCCAGGCTGATGCCGTAGCGGTGATGGGTCGGGATTTCGAGCGCGCGTAGCCCCTGCGACTCCAGCGCGTGCAGCACGCCGTAGTAGGTCGGCGACTCGACGGCGACCAGGTCACCGGGCCGGCACACCGCGCGCAGTGACAGGCTGAGGGCTTCCATGCAGCCCGACGTGATGACGAAATCGTCCGGGGTCAGGCGGCAGCCGGCCGTGAATGTCTGCCGCGCCACCAGCGTGCGCAGCTCCTCCCGGCCTTCCGGCACGCCACACACATTCTGCGGGATGTCGGAGCGCCGCGCGATCGCGGCCAGGATCCGGTTGAGCCTGGCCGTCGGCAGCAGGTTGGGATCGGGGATCGCCGCCCCGAACTGCGCCAGGCTCGGGTCAAGGGCATCGCGCAGCACCATCATCGTCAGCTCCCCGATGCCGACCTGCGCGGGATCGGACGGTGGCGCAGAGGTCTCCGGCTCCGGCACAGAGACCACGGGGCGGGCCTGCACGAAATAGCCCGATTGCGGCCGCGCCTCGATCATACCGCGATCTTCCAGGAGATGATAAGCCTGCAACACGGTGGTGATGCTCAGGCGTTTCTGCTGGCTGACCTGCCGCACGGAAGGCACACGTTCCCCCCGCGAAAAAGTGCCTGCCTCGATCTGTTGCGCCAGCTCCCTCGCGAGCTGCTCGTAGAGAGGCGCCTTCACTTCGTTCGACGCGTCTGCCATGATCCCGATCTCCTTTCCGATCACCGGGAGAAAACACCGGTACACTTGTGCCCGCTGGCCATCGGAACAGTGCGATAACCCCCAAACTGTTATGGTTAAAACATCCCGTTTCTGCATCTGTTATTATAGCCCCGGAACGCGTATAATATCAAGCGGATGGAGGGAGTTTCATCGACAGCATGAGGTGAGGTATGCAGAGCACAGTTTACAGTCGAAGTGGAATGCTGGGGCACCTGGTATCAGACTCGGATCGGCTCGAGCTGAGTCTGCTCCCCAGGGAGTTGTTCAAGATGAGCGGGGACAAGCGCGGCCTGCAAATCCTGTGCCGGAGAGGTAAGCTCTGGATCACCCAGGCCAGCGATGAAAAAGACCACGTGCTGGAAGCCGGCGAGCGGTTCGTCGTCTCAAGGCCCGGCGTGGTGCTTGTCCAAAGTATCGGGGAAGGGTTGATGCAGGTCGCTTCACCCGGCATGTCAACGTGTTGATATCCAGGATTTCAGAACAGATATTCATGCCGGGTGCGGCGCCACGGCCCATGAGAAGGCGACAGCCATGGTCCATGGTCAATCGTCCATCGTCATTCTCAGGGCAGAGCTTGACGATTCGTGCGCAACATCGCTGCCAGCAACGCCGCACGCTCCGGCAGCGACGAGAGGATGGCGTGCTCATGCAACGCGTGGCCACCATCGCCCGCCACGCCCAGGCCGTCCAGCGTGGGCACGCCCAGCGCGGCGGTAAAATTGCCGTCCGACCCGCCGCCGGTGCCGGTTTCGGAAAGCGGAAAGCCTAGCTCGACGGCAAGCGCCTCGGCCCGCGCGTACAACGCGGCGACGACCGGGGTGCGCACCATCGGCGGGCGATTCATGCCGCCGGAGACCTGGATGACAGCGCCGGGCAGGTGCGGCTTCAGCCCTCTGAGCGCAGCATCCACCCGAGCGGCTTCCGCTTCGTTCATCACCCTCACGTCCACCCTGGCCCAGGCTTGCTCGGGTACCACATTGCTGCGCGTTCCGCCAGCGATCACCCCGACGTTGAGCGTCGTTCCGGTGGCCGAGTCGGTCAGCGCCTGGATCGCCAGGACCTGGCGTGCGAGCTCTTCGATGGCGTTGATCCCCTGATCGATAGCAGCACCCGCGTGCGCCGACTTCCCGATGATGGTTACGGTGTACACGCCTACCCCTTTACGCCAGGTCTTGAGCGCGGCGTGAGGCGGGTGAGCGGCCTCCAGCACGTAGACGACCTCGTGCTCCAGCGCTTCGGCCTCGATGAGGGGCCGCGATGCCCGGCTGCCGGTCTCCTCGTCCGAGGTGATCAGGAGCGTGACGCGCTGATCGGGCATCAGCTCCAGTTCGCGCAGCGCACGCATGGCCCACAGAGCGTTGACGATCCCGCCCTTCATGTCGAACGCGCCCGGCCCGTAGAGCCGCCCGTCGTCTATGCGCACCGGGCGCTGCGCCAGCGTGCCCAGATCCCAGACAGTGTCCATGTGGCACAGCAGGAGCGCGCCGCCTGGGCCCGCGCCCCAACGCGCTCGCACGCAGTCGCCGGCCGTGTCCTGCGGCAAGATCTCGACCTCATCCGCCAGGCCGCGCGCCTGATCGGCCAGCAGGGCCGCCAGCCGGTCGAGGGACGGTTTGTGATCTGTCGGTGACTCCATTTCCACGAGACGCGTCAGCAATGAAATCATGTCCGCCCGGCGGTCGCGCAGATAAGCGAGTATGCTCTGGTTCTCGGTCACGATCGTCTCCTCACCTGGAATGATGCCCAAGTCTACCACGAAGAGGGGTCACGTGCCAAGAATCTATCCAAAAAAGAGTTGAGGCCGATCTCCGACCGAGCCGGGCACGGTCAGGGGACCGGCCTGAGCGTTATTCGGATAGGCTCCAAGGCCGCACGCTGAGCGTTCAGGGCGAAGTCATGGTGCAGGCGGTTCCGTGATCGGTGGCAGGAATTGTGCAGGCAGAGCGTGCCCTCCACGAATCGCCACACGAATAAACGAATGGGTGGCGCCAGATGAGCGGACATTCGTTGATTCGTGCGAATTCGTGGACGGCTGTGCGTTCAACCGCAACATGAAACCACCCCGACGGACGATGGGCCATAGACCATGGACGATGGGCCGTGACAGATGGTCCATCGTCCATGGTCCATCGTCTGTTTTTCCGGGCGCCGATCTTCGTGCTATGATGGAGATGGAGGAGCCGATCCACATGGACGTTCAACCGTTGCGTTTCATCGATGAGCCGATCGAGGTCAGCTTCGACCGGCTGCCGGCTTTCGAGAAGCGGCCGCCTTGCCCCGATGCATTCATCTGGCGCGGCGAGGCTTTTCGAGTCGTCGAATTGTTGAGCGAGTGGCGTGACTATCAGCGCCGCGGCCGGATGGCCATCAACATGCGACCGGCGCACGCCGAGCTGGCAGCGGAGCGCGGCTCGTGGGGCGTGGGGCGCTTCTATTTCCGCGTGCGCACGGACGCGGGGGCGATCTTCGATCTCTACTACGACCGCGCGCCGAAAGGCATGGACCATCGCAAAGGCGCCTGGTTCCTCTTCCGCGAGATGGCCTCGCCGCAGTCTTGACAGGAAAGGGCATCTGCGTCAAAATCGGGCCTGGTCCTTGTAAGGCCGAATCTCTGATCTGTCCGTGGCCGCTGTGCCACAGACTAAAGGCATTTTTGTGGTTTCTACAACTCCCTGCCTGACCTGGCACCCCTTGACTCTACACCTGCGCAATCCCTTTCGGCTATCCTACGGTGTCAGCGAGACCCGGCGCTCTTTCTGGATTCGCCTGGCTGGCGATGAAGGCTGGGGGAGGCGACCATCCCGCCATACTACGACATCACCGACGATGCCATGACGGGCTTTTGGGAACACATACAGCGCTCCTGTGGCGTGCGCGGCAGCCTGCCTGATGACCCGACAGGCATTGCGGCCTGGCTTGGCGATGGCGGCCCGGCGCCCGCCCGATGTGCGCTGGATCTCGCCCTGCACGATCGCATCGCGCGGCGCCGCAACATGCCGTTGCACCGGCTGCTGAACCTTCCTGTGCCCGCATCTTTGCCGACCTCCTACACTATCGCGATTGCAGAGCCGGACGAGATGGCCCGGCTGGCGGTCGAGGCGGCAGCGTATCCCGTCCTCAAGATCAAGCTCGGCTCGGACGACGATGCCGCGCGGCTGGCGGCCGTCCATGCGGCGCGGCCTGATGCAGCCTTGCGTGTGGATGCCAACGCCGGCTGGTCGGCCGAGGCGGCAGTAGCCCGGCTGCGGCAGATCGAACGCTTCGATCTCGAGATGGTGGAGCAGCCTGTCGCCAGGCACGACTTTGCGGGCATGGGTTACGTCCAGGCGCGCACCGGGTTGCCTGTGATCGCCGACGAATCGGTGCAGAGCATGGCCGATCTGGAGGCGTTGGCCGCGGCGGGTGTGCGGGGGATCAACCTGAAGCTCCAGAAGGTCGGCGGACTGGGACCGGGTGTTGCCATGCTCCTCCGGGCGAAGGATCTGGGGCTGAAGGTCATGCTTGGCTGCATGATCGAAACGTCGCTGGGTGTCACCGCCATGGCGCACCTGGCCGGCCTGGCCGACTGGCTCGATCTCGACGCGCCGCTGCTGATCTCGAACGATCCGTTCGACGGCGTGGACTACGGCGTCGGCGCGATGATCACTGTGCCGGACCGGCCCGGTATCGGGGCGAGGTTGAGACGCGGGGATGGGGAGATGGGGTGACACGGCGACGGGGGGACACGGGGACACGAAGACTGGGTGACATGGGGACACGGGGATGGGAGGACACGGAGACTGGGTGACGCGGGGACACGGGGATGAGGAGACACGGGGACACAGGGATGGGGAGACACGGGGACGCGGAGATGGGGAGACACGGGGACGCGGAGATGGGGAGACACGGAGACGCGGCGTGCATTGCGCTTCGCGCCTCGCGCTCTGCGCTCCACGTTTCGCGCACCACGCAATACGCACCACGCCTCACGCTCCACGTTCTACGTAATACGCACCACGCAACACGGAGGCATTATGCTCTTCTGGCAGCTCTTTTGGCTTTTTACACGGGTCGCCCTGTTCTCCTGGGGCGGTGGACCGGCGTCGCTGGCGTTGATGCAGCGCGAGTGCACGGCGGCCGGTTGGGTCACTCCCGAGCAGTTCGCCGATGGCGTCGCAGTGGGCAACGCGTTGCCCGGCCCCATCGCGCCGCAGGTGTCGGCCTTTGTGGGCTACAAGGTGGCGGGTGTGCCGGGCGCCATCGTAGCGGCTGCGGGCACCGTCCTGCCGACCACTATCCTCATGCTGGTTATGATCGTCCTGTTTTTCAGGATCAAGGATAGCGCGACGATCAAGTCTATGTTGACCGCGGTGCGGCCAGTGGTGGTCGGCCTGTTGATCTGGACGGCTTACGACATGGCGACCAGCGTGTTCGGGACAAATAAGCTGGGCTTGAGCAGATCGCTGGTTCAGGGCTGGGACAAGGCGGTCATCGCACTGGTAGCGTTCGGGTTGCTGACCTTCACGAAGATCAACCCCGTGTTCGTCATCCTGGGCGCCGCGGCCTTGGGGTTCCTGATCTACCGGTGACGACGATGGACGATGGACGATAGACGATGGACGATAGACGATGGTCAATGGTCGATGGTCCATCGTCCGCCTGGGGTTTTCCATGCGCTTCTTTGATGCTCATTGCGATACGGTTATGCATTTCGATGACGGCGACTATGATTTTGTCGCGGGGCGCGGCCGCGCCCACATCGACCTGCCGCGGCTAACAGCCGCGGGGCACTGCGCACAGGTCTTCGCCGTCTTCGCAGCGAGAAGCTACTACCCTGGCCGCGATCTGCGTGCCTATGCCGGGGCCGCCATCGCCGCGGTGCACGCCTGGGCTGCGGCGTCCGATGGTCAGATGCGGGTCGCGCTGACCGCGGCAGATGTTCGAACGGCCGCGCGACAGCATGGGGGCGTGAGTGGACATGCCGAGATCCTCTCCCACCCGCCTGCCCGCCCGTCTACCCCCGTCCAATCCGTTTACGCGCTCATCGGCCTCGAAGGCGCCGACCCGTTGGAAGGCAAGGCCGATAACCTTCGCCATTTCTATGACCTGGGCGTCCGGCTCGTGATCCCGGCGTGGGACGATAATGCCTTCTCCGGCAGCTCGGCCGGCCCCGGTCACGGGCTGACCATCGAGGGTTTCAAGCTGATCGAGCAGTGCCAGGCGCTGGGTGTCATGGTGGACGTGTCGCACGCGTCGGATACAGCATTCGAGCAGATATGCCGGCTCGCTCGCAGGCCGTTTGTCGCCAGCCACTCGAACTGCCGGGCGTTGTGTCCCTCCCCGCGCAACCTGACCGACGAGCAAATCCGTGCGTTGGCTGATCGCGGCGGTGTGATGGGGATCAACCTGGCGCCTGATTTCCTCTCGCCGGATTACCTGGCCGCATGGGATGTCATCATGGCGCCAGCGCGAGGCGGCGACGCGGCCTTCCGCCAGAAGCTGCGGGAGGCCGCGGGGCCTCAACTCCGCGCGATCACGCTTCCCAGCCCGGAGTGGATCGCCCATCACGTGCGCCACGCCATCGACGTGGGCGGCGAGGCGTGCATCGGCCTGGGCGGTGATCTGGATGGCATCAGCTTCATGCCCTCCGGCATCACCGGTGTGGAGCATTATCCGGTCATCCCCGAGATACTGGTCGCGGCCGGGCTCACCGAGCGCCAGGTGGAAAAGGTGTGCTGGGGCAACATGGCCCGGGTGTTTGGGGATGTTTTGCGGTAGAGCGTGAGGGTTGGAGGAAGGAAGCCACATGCTTGATGCGATTCGCGCAGCGTTGAGCGAGATCGCGCAGGTGTATCGCGACGTTCGGGTCAGTTATTGCCGGGTCGAGGTGGCCGGGCTGGAAGGCGAACGGTGTCACCTCGCCGGCACCGTATTGGACGCGGCGACGAAGGCCGATGTGGTCGCCGCGTTGAGAGGTCGCTTCGCCGGTCTAACCTTTGACGCGGGTCAGGTGCGCGTCCTGCGCGGCGATCCGCCGCGGTTGCTGGTCGTGGCGACCAACCTCACCGGCCTGTATGCCGGGCCGTCGTTTCTGGCCGAACAGGTCAGCCAGCTTTTGAACGGCTGGCCTGTGGAGGCGCTGATGGAGGAAGGCCGTTGGTGTTTCGTGCGGCTGCCCGACGGTTATCTGGGCTGGACTTATCTGCCCTATCTCACCGACAAGGCGATCGCTGCCCTCACGCACATCGTCTGCGAGCCGGTGAGCGAGCTGCGCGCCGCGCCGTCGGTCGAGGCTCCGCTGGTCAACCGCATCCTGGGCGGCACGGCGCTCACCGCAGAGATCGAGGGCCGCTGGACGCGTATCGTGCTTGCCGGTGATCCGTTGACCTTGTTGCGACCGGAAACGCACGGCTGGCTTCTTGCAGGTGACCTGCGAGCCTGGTCCGCCATGCCGGTGGATGCGGCGAGTCGTCGCCGGCAGATCATTGGCGATGCGACGCGTTTCATCGGTGTGCCTTACCTGTGGGGCGGCTGCACCGCCCTCGGCATCGACTGCTCCGGCTTCGCACAGTTGCTCCACCGGCTGTCGGGCCTGATCATCCCGCGCGATGCCGACATGCAGTTCAATGCCGGGCAACCGGCCGGCGAGCCGTTTCAGCCGGGCGATCTCCTCTTCTTCGGTGAGGGCGCAGCCGAGGCGTGCAAGATCACCCACGCCGGCGTGAGCCTGGGCGGCTGGCGCATCATCCACTCCTCTCGCTCGCGCAACGGCGTTCAGGAGGACGACGTGCAGGCGGTCGAACATCTGCGGGAAAATTTTATGGGCGCCCGAACGTTTTTGTCGTGAGACAACGATGGACGATTGACCATAGACGATACCGGATGGAGAGCGCCGTCGGCCCGCGCGTCGTGATCAATGGGCGCGAGCGAGACTATTTCGCCGGATAGGGGTCGATCCTCTGCTGGCTTGGAGTATACCACGGCTAAATGCCCGGCTCAACATGGATGAAGAATCTTGTTCTAAGGCCCGTCTGACCCCGGCTTGGCCAGCGTTTCGGCCAGGCGATGCCATTGCATGAACGATTGTTCCTTGGGCCGCTCGTTCTCCCAATCCATCGTCTCCATCGCCTCGGCGAACGGCGTGATGACCACGCCGCGCTTCAAGATGCCGATGACGTTCACGTCGGCCCGGCCGGCCGCGATGTCGGCCATGATCTGCTGCGCGGCGCGGGCGCCCAACCGGCTGCCCTGGATGCGGTCGAACGCCGTGGGCACGCCGCCGCGTTGCAGGTAGCCCAGGATCGCCTGCCGGACGTCGAACGCGCCTCCGGCCTCGGCTTCCATGATCCGGCGCACGAAGTCGGTGTCATAGTAGGGCGAGGCGTTCTCCGACATGATCACGATGCCCAGTTTTTTGCCGGCCTGGAAGCCCTGGCGTAGCGTCTCGATGTCCTGCCGCAGGATCTCCAACGCCACGCCGGTTTCGGGCAGCAGCTCCATCTCGGCGCCGCAGGCGATGCCCGCGGCCAGCGCCAGGTAGCCGCACCGCCGGCCCATCACCTCGATGATGAACGCGCGGTGGGATGCGCCTGCGGTGTCCTTGATTTTGTCGACCGCATCGACGATGTTATTCAGCGCCGTGTCCGCGCCGATGCACGTCTCGGTGCCGGGCAGATTGTTGTCGATGGTCGCCGGCACACAGATCATCGGGATGCGCAGCTCCCCGTACCGCTCCCGGGCTGCCACCAGCTTCTCGATCTGCCTGTACGTGGCGATGCCGCCCACCGCGATGAAGCCGCGGACGTCCCATTGCTTGATCTGGCTGGCAATCTGGCTGATCTCTTCCCCGGTCACCTCGTGGCGGATGGCGCCGAGCTCGCTGCCGCCCAGATGGATCCAGTTTTGCACGTCCATCCACTGCAAATCCCAGACGTCCCCGCGGGCGAGGCCCCCGAAACCATAGCGCACTCCCACTACATCCTGCCCGGCATTGCGCGCGATGCGCAGCGCGGTGCGCAGGATCGCGTTCATGCCGGAAGCATCCGGGCCGCCGGTCAGCAACGCGATGCGGCCCCGGTCCGTCAGCTCCTCCTTGGGCTCGGCGCGCGTCATCGTTTTCAGCAGTTCGAGCGAATCCAAAAAGCTGCGCCCTCGCAACGCCAGGGCTTGATCGTAGTGACCCTGGTCGATCTCGGTGTTGATCTCCTGGCTCTTGGCGACGACCTCGGTGAGCGTCGTGGCCTTGGGCTCATTGTTGATCAGGCCGATCATCACCGGTGTGGGATCGGGACCGGCGAGGTAGTCGACCGCGGCCTCGCCCAGCCGCGACGCCAGGATGCGGTCGAACGGGCTGGGCGAGCCGCCGCGCTGGATATGGCCCAACACAGTCACCCGCGCTTCGACGCCCATCCGACTTTTCAGGATCTCGGTGATCGTCTCGGCCCTGATCGGCAGGCCGTCGCTATGGCGCGCGCCCTCGGCGAAGATGACCACGTCGTGGCGACGGCCCGCGGCCCGGCCGCGTTTGAGCGCGTCGGCCATCCTGTAGTGCCACCGGGCATCCATTTCCTCTTCGGGGATCAACACCCAGTCGGCCCCCGTTGCCACCGCGCCCATCAGCGCGAGATAGCCGCAGTGCCGGCCCATCACCTCAACGACGAAAGTGCGCTGGTGTGAGTCAGCCGTCGATTTGAGCTTATCCACCGCCTCGACGATGGTTCCAAGCGCCGTATCCGCACCGATGCTCATGTCGGTGCCATACTGGTCATTGTCGATGGAGCCGGGCAGACCGGCAATCCGCAGCGGCGCGGGATTGATGGCTTTCTCGGGCGGGATCAAACCATCAGCGGCCAGGGCTTTGAGGTGCTCCTCCCACTCCTGCGTCAAGATCAAGGCGCCGGTCAGCGAGCCATCGCCGCCGATCACCACCAGGCCATCGATGCCAGCGTTGACCAGGTTATGCGTGGCCTGTCGACGGCCCGGCACGGTGCGAAAAGCGTCGCAGCGTGCTGTACCCAGGATCGTGCCGCCCATTTGCAGGATGCCGCCGACGCTGCGCCAGTTGAACGGCTCGAACTTGTTGCCGCCGTCCACGACGCCCTGCCAGCCTTCGTGGATGCCGATTACCTCAATGCCCCGATCCAGGGCGCAGCGCGTCACCGCCCGGATGGCGGGATTCATGCCCGGTGAATCACCGCCGCTGCAGAAGACGCCAATGCGCATAGAGACCTCCCGGTGAACCCGGCAAGATGACGAATCATCTCACAAGGCGCTAGAAAAGTGAAGCTCACGGGGCAATTGTACCGCAAGTTCGCTCTAATGGGCAACCATCATGTGCCGGGCAGGGTGCGGTACAAGGTTTTGCGATGAAGGTGTTTGGAACACGAAGACGCGAAACGACACGAAGTGCACGACGGGAAACTGCACCGCATGTGAGCGCGAAGCCCACGAAGGTCGCCGCCAGCGTGCCAACCAGCATATCGTGACCACCCTGACCGTGGCACACGGCCGCCCCACACCGGGAGTGGATCACGCTATGGCGCTTCGTGCTCACTTGCCCTGCGGGTCGCGTTCTTCGCTGCCTTAGCGACTTCGTGGTCCAAACTCCCCGGACCGATGCAAAACGCTGTACCGCACCTGTGCCAGGCACTTCCGAAAAGTGCCTGGCACGTCTTATGAGCGCCGCACCCACCGGAGCAGCCGCTCGCGCAAGGGCACGAAGTCGTCGTTTCGGAAGGTGCCGAGCAGGACCAGGGTACCGCAGTAAACGGCAAACCCGGCCGCGAGCGCCGCAAACAACGGCACGTCGATCCGGCCAAGCGCCCAAACCACCGCGGCGTTCAATCCGGCCGCCACAATGGGCCCACCGAGCAGTTTTGTCCACGGCATGACGGCCACGTGCCGGCGTACTGCCCAATAGAACGGGATGAACAGCGCCAGCTCGGCCGGGATCTGGATGATGGCCGCGGCCAGGTAGCCGTACCGCGGCACGAGGAGCAGGTTGGCCGCGGCCGTGAAAGCCACGCCGATCAGGAATGCCCTGGTCAGGAAGCGCTGCTGGTTGACGGCGATCAGCACGTACTGCGTCACCGAGTTGATGAAGCCGATGGGGATGGACCAGATCATGACCGACAGCGCGGTGGCCGAATCGGGCAGGTAGGCCGCGCCGCCCAGGATGCGGATCATCGGCGTGGCCGCGAAGCTGAAGAAGACCGCGATCGGCAGCGAGACGATGAACAGCAGTTGTACTGCCAGCCGGTAGGCCTTGATCAGCGCGTCCTTGCCCGCGGCCGCGTACCGGCTCATCAGCGGGAAGATCGCCAGGGTGAAGTAGGCGGGGATCACGTTCAACCCGTCGATGTACTTCACCGCGGCCGAAAAGATGCCCAGTGACGCCGGATTCGCCGCGCCGCGCAGCACGAACTGGCTGATACGCCAGAAAATCGTAGCCAGGAGGTGGTTGATCATCAGCGGGCCGGACTCGCGCAGCATGTAGCGTTGGAGGTTCCAGTCGATAGCCTGGCGCGGCGATGCGGCGAAGCGGGGAGCCGGCGATTCGGCCCTTTGGCCCTCTTCCCCGTGTCTCCGTGTCTCCGTGTCTCTGTATCGCTCCGCGGCCAGCACCTTCTCGTGCAGCACCACGTACAGCCAGATCACCTGCACGACGTTCATCACCAGGGAGACGCCGGCCAGGCCGACGAAACCGAGCTCCAAAGGCGGCAGCAGAATCAGCGCGCCCAGGGCGACCTTCGCGACCGAGATGGCGGTGGAAATCCCCGCCGGATATTCCATCTTCTCGAAGGCAAAGAAGACCGAGCTGAGCGCGTCGGCGATGTTGGCGAAGAGCAACGCGGCCGCAAACAGAGCGATGGCTTGCGCCTCGGCCGCGGTCAGTTGGTGCAGAAAAACCCGGTAAAACACGCACACCAGCGCCATGATCGGCAGGCTGATGAGCCACAGGCCGGTCCGCAACGTCACGACGTTTCCCAAATAACGCCGGGCCTGGCGCTTGTCGAGCGCGACGTCACGCGTCAGCAGTGTGCCCAGCCCGTAGCGCGTCACGATCTCGAAGATGCCGTAGAATGCGATGGCGAACGCGTAGCTGCCCTCACCCGCGGGACTCAGCACGCGCAGCCGGAGCATGGCGAAGGCGAAGTCGATGCCCTTGTTGACCAGCGAGAGGATCATTTGCACGGCACTGTTCTTGGCTACCGTGCCCACCTCGCTGTGTTCCCCTTTGTAGAAACGCCCCCAGGCCCACCAGCCGGCCAGCAACAGCAGGGTCATCACCGCCAGGAAGCTGGTGTAGGCGCCCAGCAGGAAGCTGCGCGGCGAATAGACGAAGCGCACGGTCCATTGACCGGCTTTCGGCAGATATACCGCCTGGAACGCGCCGTCCGCCCGGTAGAGCGGCAGTTGCTCCTCCACCGACTCACCCGTGGCGGTCACGCCTTCACCCTCGACGCCGAACGGGCGCAGGTAAGCCTTCCAGCCATCGGACGAGGCATCGGTCAGCACCAGCCAGCCCCGGTCGCTGATGTTCACGTCCACGAAGAGCTCCCGGTTGGTGCTGTGGCCGATCCGCGCCTCGCGCAGTTGGGGCGACGCGGGGGGCGGCATCTGGCCGGGCGCCAGCCCCTCGATCACTACTTTTTGGGCAGGGTCCAGCCTTTCCAACAGATCGAGAGCGGCGGTTTGATCGGCCGCGGCCACGGCTTCCGGCACGATGAAGGCCCGCGGCAGGGCATCCTTGTTCTGATAGACCTTCACTTCCCGGTCGTAGACCAGATCGTAGCCGGCGTTGGGGATAGTGTGCGTGGTGACGACATACCGCACGCCCAGCAGGTCAAGCAGGCGGCTGTCCAGCGCGTCGTAGTTCGGCCGGCCGTTCACCTGGGTGTAGATCGGCGCGATGCGGTTGTAAAGCAGGTCGCCCTGCGGCTGGATGCGCTGCATGAAGGCGACATAACTCTTGGAGATGATCGAGTCGTAGCCGCGCACGTCCTCCAGGCCGTAGGGCATGGCCGCGTTGGCGTTCAGTGTCTTATCGGGCGGCGTGTCTTTGTCGCCTGGACTGTCGAAGGAGGTAAGACGCCACGGCTGCGTGGGGTCTTGTTTGCTTTGCAGCCAATCGATCACCGGCGGCTTGAAATCCAGCAGTTTCGGATCGGCGGCCGTGTTGAAGTTGTGGCCGAACAGCCAGAGGTCGAGGATGAGGAGGACGAGGAATGACACGGCGACGAGGTGACGCGGAGACGCGGCGATGGGGAGACGGGGGGACGCGGAGACACGCTGATGGGGTGACACGGTGACGGGGTGACGGGGAGACACGGCGATGGGGAGACGGGGGGACACGGAGACACGGTGATGGGGTGACACGGTGACGGGGTGACGGGGGGACGCGGCGAATTTTGTCTCCGCGTCTCCGCGTCCCCGCGTCGCCCACATCAATGCCACACCCGCCAGGAACGCCATCGCCCCAAACCGTGCCAGGCCGGTCGCCTCGTAGCTCCACAGCATCGCACCGTTCGCAAAACCTGTGCTCTGCGCCCGGTCGGCCCAGAACGACCACGCCAGCAGCTTGTCGCCCAGCGCGACGAACGGCCTCGGCGTGACGACGCTGGCCAGCACGACCGCGAGCGCGCCCGCGCCCACCAGCGCGGCCAGCCCCCCAAAAAGACGGATGAGGGATTGAGGATTGAAAATTGAGGATTGAAGATTGAAGATTGAAGATTGCCGGTTGAGTCCAGGAGAATTTTGAATCTTCAATCTGTAATTCGCATTCAGGATCGTGTCCAGCCCATATCCGGCCAGCACTGCGATGCTCAGCGTGTAGGGGAAAACCCAGCGAAACGCGGAATGGAGCTGGCTGTAGCCGGGCAGGAGGTAGTACAGCACCGCGTACAGCGGCGTGCCGAACGCAAACAGGAGCGAGAGGACAGCGAGAACGGCGAAAAAGACGAGGTATTGGATATTAGGTATTGAGGATTTGCGCCTGGCAAATACCCAATACCCAATACCTGACATACCGACTCCCGCCAGCAACAGGGTGACGATGCCCACATAGTTCCCGCCCTCGACATAGTTTTTCACGCCCCAATCGATGGTGTTCAACGGCCCGCCCAGGGCGTTTTGGGTCACCGGCACCCAGGCGCGCTGCCAAATGTCGAAATAGCTGTGGCTGGTCGGGTTGCCGAAGAAATCGGGCAGCAGGAAGGTGAGGATCTGCTGGCTGGGCCAGGCCCAGTCGCGCACCTGTTGCAGGCTGGCCGCGCCTTCCCGGAAACTCTGTCGAACCAACTCGTACAGGGGGAGGAGCTGCGCCGCGCCGAGCGCCAGGCCGAGCACGACCATCACCGCCAGCCACCCGGCCAGCCGCAGCACCGGACGCCAGCGGTGCAGCCGGAGCCCCAACGCAGCCAGCCGCCAGATCGCGTAGAATGCGCAGACAATCAGCGTGTAGTAGGTGATCTCCACGTGGCCGGCCAGCACTTCCGGCCCCAGCGCCACCGCGCCGGCGATCACGAAAGGCGCAGGGGAACGGCGGCGCCGAGGTGTGGAGATGCCCACCTGCTCAGTTTGGCGCACCACGATCTCCATCAGCGTCAGGATCCACGGCAGCCAGGCCGCCGCGGCGATGATCATGGTGAAGTTAACGCTGACGATGAAGAAGCCGGAGAAAGCGTAGGCGATGGCCGCGAACATGGCAGCCGGCCGCCGCTGGCCCAGCACCCGCGCGAAGACGTACATCCCCAGCGCGGCCAGGCCCAGTTGCAGCCAGGTGAAAACGCCGTAGGCACGCCACAAGGGGAGCAGGTAGAACAGGATGCTTAGCGGGTAGAGGGCGGAATGCTGGCCCGCGGCGAGGAACGGCACGCCGGTGAAGATGCGCGGGTTCCACAGGATGCCCTCCAGGTCACCCGATCGGAGCGCCTCGACGATCAGCGACTTCCACGGGCGGTTCTCCAGAACCATGTCGCTGATCAGCAGGTTGTGGGGCACGCCCACACCTTGTTGCGCCGCGTAGCTGCGCCAGGGCTCGGAGGCGAAAAGATTATCCGCGGGGATGAGTGTCTTGCCGCCCAGGGCTTGCGGCGCGAACCACAACAGAGGCAACAGAAGCAGGAACAGAGCTATCCCGATATCGAGCTTGCGCGAGGGCTTCAAGGCACGAATCTCTTTCGTTGGAGAAGATTAGTGGGCGCTGGAGCTTTGGCCCCGGTCTGTCAGCTTCCGGCTTCCAGCTCCCTGCTTTGAGCCGCCAGCCCGCGATGTCGCCACCAAATCCGCAAGACATCCACCGCGCCCTGCAACTTCACCGGCACGCTCATTTTCGACTTGCCGATCCGGCGGTCTTCGAAGTAAATGGGGATTTCCTTGACGCGATAACCCAACCGTTCGGTCAGGTAGGCCATCTCGACCTGGAACGCGTAGCCGTTGGAGAACACGCGGTCAAGTCCGATGCCAGCCAGCGTGGCTCGCCGCCAACACTTGAACCCTGCGGTGATGTCGCGCGTTTTCAGCCTGAGCAGTTGGCGGGACCAGACCTCGTTGGCCCACCAACTCAAGAATCGCCGCCACCAACTCCAGCGCTCGTCCAGTTGCCCGCCGCGCACGTAGCGCGAGCCCACAACCACGTCGCAATTTTGAATAGCACCGAGCATGATAGGGATGGCATCAGGCGGGTGCGAGAAGTCGGCATCCATCTGGATGATGAAATCCGCGCCCAGGGCCAATGCCTGGGCAAAACCGTCTACATAGGCGCGACCGAGGCCCCGTTTCTCGGCCCGGTGGCGCACGAGCACAGCCCCCGGAAGTCGCTCTGCCAGGCCATCTGCTACGCGACCGGTGCCGTCGGGCGAGTTGTCATCGACGATTAATACCAGCAATCCGGGCAATGCCAACGCGCGTAACTCTGCGATCAAGGCCGGCAGATTTTCAGCTTCGTTGAAGGTGGGGACAACGACTACGATCTTCGCATCCACGGAGACAACTTGGGACGATGCTGAAGGCATAACAACACGATTTTACCACGCCGGTGCCGAAAGGTCAAAGCGTCACATGATATGAGTATAGCGCAAAACTCACGTATATTTTTCTACTCGAAACCGGAACAATTCAACCTTTTCATCTGGCTCAATCCCTGCCTTCATGCGAGCGTAGCGCACCTGCGTCCCGACATCGTCGATGCCCTCGATGTCAGGCAGAAGCAGGCCACGGCGCCAGCCGCGTTGGACGATAACCCCGTACTGCCTGACGTCGAGCTGATCGGGCGAGTCGATCGGCTCTGGCGGATAGAGCACACTCACGTTGATCTCCAGGTCGGGCAGCTCGTGAGCACGCACCGGCTCGAAGCGCGGATCACGTGTGGCAGCGGAGATGGCGTTGTTGATGACTTCCTGCGTCAGGCTGCTCTCGGTCGGCTGGATAGTGCCGATACACCCGCGCAGGTCACCGGTGCTCCGGGTGTGGAGGGTGACGAACGCGCCCGCGGGCTTGCCCTCGATTGGCGCCGGAGCCTCGGAGGGCCGCAACCGCCTGCCATCGAGCACGTAGCGCTCGATGGCAGCGCGGGCGAGTTGGACGAGAGGATGATGTGTGGAAGGTGAGTTCATAAGAGCTCCTGTTGCGCGACATGGCCGTATTGCGTGGCGCGTAATGCGTGATGCGTTGATGCGTGTTGCGTGATGCGTGGCGCGTGTTGCGTGATGCGTGATGCGTGGCGCGTGATGGACAAATGCAGACAAATCTCTCTAAACGGAATACGCACCACGCAATACGCACTACGCAACGGCGATCACGCAATGCTCCGCGCGATGATCATCCGCTGCATCTCGCTGGTCCCTTCGCCGATGGTCATCAGCCGGGCATCGCGATAGATGCGCTCGACGGGGTATTCGGCGCTGTAACCGTAGCCGCCGTGGATCTGGATCGCGTTGCGGGCAACCCGTTCGGCCATCTCGGTGGCGACGAGCTTGGCAATGGATGCCTCTTTGGTGTGCGGCCGGCCCTGGTCACGCAGCCACGCGGCGCGGTAGACCAGCCAGCGAGCGGACTCGATCTCCGCCGCCATGTCGGCCAGCATAAAGGCGATCGCCTGGTGCCCGACCAGCGGTTGGCCAAAAGTCAGGCGGGTTTTGGCGTAGGCGCACGCGGCGTCGAACGCGGCCGCGGCCAGGCCCAAGCTCAGGCTGGCGATGCCGATGCGGCCGCCGTCCAGCACCTGGAGGGTCTGAGGGAGGCCGCGGCCTACGTCACCCAGCAGGTTTTCGGCTGGCACGCACACGTTCTCCAGGCTGACCGCGTAGGTGTGCGAGCCGTGCAGGCCCATCTTCTTTTCGGGCGGGCCAAAGCTGACGCCGGGCGAGTCTGTGGACACGATCAGGTGGCTGAATGTCTCGCCGGTTCGCACCAGCAGGATCGCCACACCGGCCTCGGCACCGTTGGTCAGCCACATCTTGCTGCCGTTGATGATCCAGCCGTCACTGGCGCGGGCTGCGGTGGTGCGGACGCCGCGCAGATCGGAGCCCGCGGCCGGCTCGGTCAGCCCCAGGCAGCCCAGCATCTTGCCTTGCGCCATTGGGGCCAGCCAGCGCTGCTTTTGCGCGTCGGTTCCGAACAGATTAAGTGGCCCGCACGCCAATCCCAGGTGCGCGGCGACGATCAGCCCGGTGGAGCCGCAGCCCTTACCGATCTCCTCCAGCATCAGCGCGACGCTGAGGTAGTCAGCGCCCGATCCGCCGTACTCCTCGGGCACGTTCAGACCCAGGAGGCCGAGCTTCGCCATGTCCCGCAGCGCGCCCCACGGGAAGTCGCTCGTCTCATCCACATGGCGGGCGCGGGGAGCGATGTTCTTTGTCACAAATTCGCGCACGGTCTCCTGCAGCATGCGGTGTTCGTCAGATAAGTCGAAGTCCATGTGAGCCTCCGTGATGCGTGGTGCGTGATGCGTGAGCGCGCGTTCGAGAGAACTGCTGTCAATGAGGCAAAACGGACCACGCAATACGCAACACGCACCTATTTGATCAACAATCCCGTCGGATCGATCTCGCGCAAAATGCTCCGCTCTTCTTCGGTAGGCGCAGGACTGGTCGTAAGCTGTTCAGAAACGGCGATCGGAAAGCTGCTGTTGGCCTGGATGGCTTCGACCGTGACGCCGGGGTGAACCGCCAGCAGGCGCAAGGTCTTGGTGTCGTCATCGAAGCCGTAGACGCCGAGCTGGGTGATGACGCGGTATGGCCCGGTATTTGCCGGCAGGCCGGCCCGTTCCCGCGCGCCGGGTCCATCCAGATAGCCGGGCGTGGTCAAGAAATCGAGCTTACGGACGAATTTGCGGCGATCCTGGCGCATGATGACGATAGTATGATGGCAGAAGGAGCCGACGTCATTGGCGCCGCCGCTGCCGGGCAGGCGGGTCGTGGGGTGCTCATGGTCGCCGATGACGGTGGTGTTGATATTGCCGAACGGGTCGATTTGCGCCGCGCCCAGGAAGCCGAAGTCAAGGTAGCCGGCTTGCGCGCTCGACATCACGTCGTGCATGCTGGACGCGGCCACGGCCTTGTAGAACGTGCGTGAATCGCCCACGGAGATGGGCAGAACCGGGATTTGTGGGCCGATGCCGCCCGCCTCGAAGACGATGAGCAGGTCGGGCGCGTGGATGCGTTGGGCGAGCATCGCGGCGATCATCGGCAGGCCGGTGCCGACGAAAACTGACTTACGGTCTTCCAGCAGCCGGGCAGCGACACAGGCCATCAGTTCAGTGGAAGAGTAGGTGGCTTCCATCGCCATTGTTGCAACCTCCAGGTGATATGGCGACACGGTGACACGGTGACACGAGGACAAGGGGACAAGGGGACAAGGGGACAAGGGGAGTGATCCTTGTAAGTCGCTCCATCCCCGTGTCACCCCATCGCCCTGTCTCCCCGTCTCCGCGTCTCCGCGTCAGGATCAAGCTCGCAGCTCCTCGACCTGCCTGAGATACAACATCTGCTTGAGCCCGCCAATTTTGGCCAGGTAAGCGTCGAAGTCAGGCAGGTCGAAGACGTACTCCTGAAAATAAGCCTCTACCCCTTCGTCCGTCGCCGAGCGGGTCATCCATCCTCGGATGTGCTCTTCATCGAAGTAGTAACGCCGCGGCATGTGGCACGGATGACTGCCGAACGGCGCCTCGACCACCGCATCGACCAGGTAAAATGGAATCGCGGTCCGCCACGGCGCGTCGCGGATTTCCTCGGCCGGGATGATCTCCTCGGCGGTCAGGATCAAGCGGCGGGCCGCGCGTGATAGCTCGAAATCCTCGACCATAATCCCGTCGATTTGCGCGTTGCCATAACAATCACACCGCGGGACGTGAATGATCGCCACGTCGGGATAACACGCGGGCAGCAGGCACAGTGGTTTGCCGCTCCACGGATCGGACACCACCTTGGCTGAACTCTGCGCCAGCGTGTCGGTGCCGAGCATGGTGCGAGTTGGCATGAACGGCACGCCCATCATCGCCGCAAGGAAGCGCCACTGGTAGCCAGCATTGCTGATTTCCGAGACGACCTGGCACCGGCCCGTCTCGGCTGCGCGCCGCGATGCGGGCGAGAGGCCGCGCAACTCGTGGCCGAAGGCGTACGCAACCTCGATGCGGTTCACGCACCCGGAGGCGATGAGCAGGTCGGCATCGTGGACGGCCGTCTTGCCGCACATGGTCAGGTTGCGCCGGCGCTGGCGGATGATCTCGTAGATTGCGATCATGCTCACCCGGTCGTGTCCGAAACCGCCGGAAGCCAACAGGTCACCATCTTTGACGAAGCGTGTCACTGCCTCCGCGACGCTCATGCGCTTGTCGTGCAGCTCGCGCGACTTGTTCTCCAGCACCCACTGTCGGTTTTCATCCGGGTCGTGCCAGCCGATGAGTTCGCCGCGGCCTTGTTGCAGGATTTCCATTGATCGCCTCCGGGGTGAATTGCGTATTGCGTATTTCGTGTTCCGTGCTCGTGTTCCGTAGGGCCGGCTCACCGAGTCAGCACGCACAACGCACTACGCAGCACGCACTACGCAATACGCAATACGCACTACGCAATACGCTCTACGCTTCCCGCTCCACGCTTCACGTTTCCGTTCCCACCAGCACCGGTTCACCCCACACGGCCCATGCCCATTCGTGGTTGCCCAGCCCATCGGTAGCAAAGGCAAGCCGCAGGATATTGCCCGCTCGCAACGGCAGCGGGATTTCGACGGGCTCCCATTGCGTCGGCCAGACGGCGCGGCTCCATACCTGCCAGCCATCCATGCGCACGCGGAACGCCACCAGGCGATCGCCGGCCTGCGCGCCGTCTCGGATACCGACCGCGAAACGCAGGCGTAGATCGGTCAGGCCTGCGGGCACCGGCACGTGAAACTCGATCAGCGACTCGCCGTCCACCGGCGGGTGTTGCCAGAGGGCGGGCCTCTGCTCCCCGCCCACCGTGGCCTCAGCAGCCTTGACCTCCATCCCGGCAGGATTGCGCGAGGCGCGCACGTCGGCGCCGGCGAAGTGTTCCAGGAGGTTGAACTGCCAAGGACGCGCGGTCCTATCGGGACTCGGCGAAGTCGCTCCGGCCCGCTCCGCCTGCCAGCGCAGGAATGCGACGTAGTCACGAACCTTCTGGTGATCCGTTGCAGAGAGGACTCCCAGCTCCTGATAAAGTGCGTGAAGTGAATCAGTCATCTTGTTTCGTTCCCTGGAGAACGCTTGGCATAAGAACTTACTTCCACTCAATTCGGTTCGCTGGCGAGCTTGTGCGCCGATCCCAAATCAGACCGGGCTTTAACCAGCCATGTCCGAGTCAGCTCACGTGTCGCTTCATCCATAGAGCACCTTTCCACGTTCCATAGCCTCATTTTCCAGGGATGCGTTGACATGACGGTAGCGGTCAATTTCCGCGCGAGTCTTCACCAAGATGTCCGTAGGGATCATCAAGCCTCGGAGGCTGCGATAGGCGCGCGTTGCGCGCTGTGCTGGTTTCTCCTGGCTCTCTCCGGTGATTACCAGCAGGTCCACGTCGCTGTCCTCATTCGGTGTGCCCCACGCGTGAGAGCCGAAAAGAATAACTTGCTCCGGCTTGAACTCGGCCACCAGTCGTCGTGTCACTTCTTGCAGCAATTCCTGAGAAATGGTCTTCATCTATGCCTCTTCGGCTCCCATTGGATAGAAATACACGTCCGTTGGCTTGAACTTGCTGTTGCGGCGGAAGCGCAGGCCGACGCGCAGACCGATCCAGTCCAGGGTGGGTGCGTTGGGATCAACTCCCAGCAGCCGGCCCAGGAAGAGCGTGTCGGCGCCATCGAATTCGATCAAGGCCAGCACGAAAGGGCACTCCGGCAGGAACTCCTCGGAGCCGAAGTAGCAGACGGTGAACGCGTGGACGCGCGCCGGCCGGCGGGTGAGGTCCACCCAGTCTGTCTCGGCGCCCGTGGCCATGTCGTGACCGCGCGGGGTGGCGTAGGTGTAGCCGGTGCCGGGCACGGTCGTGCCCAGCAGCTTGCCGTTCGCCAGCCCGGCGAAGAAGGGACTGTCCTGGCCGAAGGAGTGGATGTAGTCGATGGCGTACGGCTGTTTGACGATGATGGGCGCCATATCCTTCAGCGCCGCCAGCGTCTCGGCGTCGAGCACGATCGGGAACGGCACGTTGAATACGATGGCGCCTTCATCTGTCTCGGGGATGCGGGCAGGAAAACGTGGCTCGGACATGGCTACATCTCCTTTTCCAGGATGCTCACAGTGACGTAGGTCCCGGTGCCGGCGTGGCTGTGGATGGCGCCGCGGCGGGCGCCCTTGATTTGCAGCCGGTCATCCCGGAAGTGCTTGCCGATCGTGCCCTGAAGCTGCCACAAGGCGAACACGCCCTGCATCAGCCCGGTCGCGCCGACAGGGTGTCCGCAGGCGATCAGCCCGCCGCTGGGATTCACCGGACACGCGCCGACTGACCATTTTGGATGTGGGGTGTTGGATCCTGCGCTGAACTCCAGCCCATAGTCCAGGTTCGGCATGAACGGCGCGCCCGAGGCTGCAAATGGACCGCCTTCGCCGTAACGGCACAGCCCCATGTCCTCGTAGGTCTGGATTTCGGACGAGGTGTAGGCGTCGTGCAGCTCGACGAAGCTGATCTCGTTCAACGGGTCGGTGATGCCGGCGCGGGCGTAGGCCGCCTTGCTTGCCATCCGGCCGGCCCGGAAGGAGTGCACGCCAGGGTAGCGGAAGCCGTGATTCCACAAATTCTTGTAGTAGGCCCGCGTTTCGGCCGTGTCCTCGTTGGGCAGCAGGTTGTGCCTGATGAACTCGTCATAAGATTGATGCGGCCGGTCGGCCATGCGCATCGCGTCGGTGCCGCGGCCGATTCCGGCAACCTTTACCCGCGGCAGGGTGCGGCCTGCGGCTTTTTCCAGCTTCGCCAATCCGTCTTCGCTCGCCAGGATGATCGCGGCCGCGCCATCGGACATCACGCAGATATCCAGGCGGGTGAGCGGCCAGGCGACCATCGGCGCGGCGCGCACGTCGGCGACGGTGAGCCGCTCGTGTTTCTGGCTGTACGGGTTGTAGAAGGCGTTCAGGTGATTCTTCACCGACACGTGGGCCAGTTGCTCGACGGTGGTGCCGAACTCTTTCATGTGCCGGGTGACCATCATGGCATAATAGCCGGAGTAGAAGCCGCCGACGGGGTAGTCGAAGCTGACGTCAGATGCGAGCGCGATGAACTCGTTGCCCTTCCAGGTGTTGACGTGGCTCATCGTTTCGAAGCCGTAGGCCAGGCAAACGTCCATGTCGCCGGAGGCCACCGACTTCCACCCTTCCTGGAAGCAGATGCCGCCCGTGGCGCCGCCGCCCTCGACCCGATGCCCTGGCTTCGGGCAGAGACCCAGGTAGTCCTGGATCATGATGCCGGCCATGAGCTGGCGGGCGAAGTGATCAGAGAAATACGAGGCGACCGAGCCATCGACCAGCTCGATGAACTGGCGGTGTTCAAGTCCGAGATCAGCGATGGCGTAATCGTAAGCCTCTTTGACGATGGCCGGGAAGGTTTTGTCGGGGCGAGCCTTGGCAAACTTGCTGACGCCGCCCGAGACGACATAAACACTGCGCATTGTGCCTCCTTGCCTGGGAAGAGGGGAAGGTCAGAAAACTGTTGACAAGATTATAGCACAAAAGTGGGCCGACGCGCATGTAGCTCGACAGCCTGTTTGCGGGCCAAAATTCTTACGATTCCGCCCGACCGGCCAGATACTCGTCCGGCGTGAGGACAGGCAACCAGGTCTTGCCCTTGAAGTGGCGGGCATTCCAGGTGACGACTGCGCTAATACCCGGCTTATCTTCGGCCAATTGCAGCACAAGCGCATCCACAAACGCGACACGGTTCGTCTGCATACGTTTCAGGGGACGCTGATAGATCTCTCTTGCGACGAATTCTCGGGCATCCAGGCCACCTGAATCGGGCCAAAGGACACTGAGACGGTATCGTCTGAGCAGCCATGTTTCCCACTCCGCCAGTTTTTGCGGCGGCAGATTGAATGAAAGCTGCCCCAGAACTTCCATCAAGGTGTAGAGGGTGATCGCCGGCGCGAATGGACGAACAGCGCTCAGGAATTGCGCGTTGATCTCATGGCGTGTGTCGCGCTGATAACGCAGCTCAATCAGACAGATGTCGCTGTCTAGGATGACCACGACATCCCCCTTGATTCCTGCATTGCCGCTTCGAGGGTGCCTTGCGGCTCCACTGTAGCCAGTTCAGCCTTGATTTCTTCAGTCATTGCCTCGGCCAGCGCATCGAGTTCGGGATCATCGGGCGGCGGGAGTAATATGAGGACATTACCGGAGCGCACCCATCGGCCTGCTGAAGGGTCAGGCAAACCGGCGCCCATCTCGCTTACCAGTCTTTCCACCTCTGCTTTCGGCACGCGGCGATACTGGCTGCCTGGCAGGCGAGTCAGGTGTATGATCCCTCGCTGTTCCCAGTTTCGCAGCGTGTTCGGGTGGACGCCAAGTTGCGCCGACGCTTCTTTGAGCGTGAGATAAGTGCGGTTACCTTCCATGGCCGTCTCCAGTTGGAATATTTGTGGAAATTATACGACTCTGTGCGATCTTGTCAAACCCCTGGAAAGACAAACAGGGGCAGACGGCACGTCATTGTGCCGCTGTCCCTGTTCGGCAGTAGAATGCGAAAACTCGAAGGGTCAGCGTGGCCGCTTAACCCAGCCGAGCCTTCAGCACGTCCACCAATGTCGGCTGGCCGATGACTTGCAGCTCGTAGCGCACCCGCTGGACGGGATGATAGATCTTCGCGACTCGCGTCAGGTCAATCGGCGTGGCCGAAATCACCAGATCGCATGGCACGCGGCGGATGGTGTCTTCCAGATCTTTGATTTGCTCGTCGCCATAGCCCATCGCCGGCAGCAACGTGCCGATCCCTGGGTACTTTTCGAACGTTTCGGTGATCGTGCCGACGGTATAAGGTCGCGGGTCGATGATCTGGGCTGCGCCGAACCGCCGGGCGGCTACGATGCCTGCGCCGTACTTCATCTCCCCGTGGGTGAGCGTCGGTCCATCCTCGATCACCAGCACGCGTTTGCCCCGGATCGCGGCCGGGTCGGGCACGAAGATCGGTGACGCCGCCTCGATCAGGATCGCATCGGGGTTCACGGCCGCCGCGCTGTCACGCACCTCGCTGATGGGACCAAGGTCCGCGGTGTCCACCTTGTTAATGATGATGACATCGGCCATGCGAAAGTTCGCCGCGCCGGGATAGTAGGTCAGCTCGTGGCCAGGCCGATGCGGATCGGCCACAACGATGTGCAGGTCCGGCTTGTAGAACGGCAGATCGTTGTTGCCGCCATCCCACAGGATAACGTCGGCCTCCTGCTCGGCCTGCCGCAAGATCGCCTCGTAATCCACGCCGGCGTAAACGACGACACCCCGGTCGATATGCGGCTCATACTCTTCACGCTCCTCGATGGTGCACTGGTACCTGTCCAGGTCGGCATACGAGGCGAAGCGTTGTACGCGTTGGGCGACCAGGTCACCATAGGGCATGGGATGGCGGACAGCTACGACCTTCTTGCCCATCGCCTGGAGGCTGTTCGCGACGTAGCGCGAGGTTTGCGATTTGCCGCTGCCGGTGCGCACAGCGCAGACGGCCACCACCGGTTTGGTGGATTTGAGCATCGTATCCCTGGGACCGATCAACCGGAAGTCAGCGCCTGCCGCGAGTGCCATCGCAGCCTTGGTCATCACATACTGGTTGCTGACGTCCGAGTAGGCGAACACCACCTGATCGACGTGCAGCGTTTTGATGAGCTCGACGAGCTCGCTCTCAGGATGGATCGGGATGCCTTTGGGGTAGAGCTTGCCGGCCAGTTCACCGGGATAACGCCGGCCTTCGATATTGGGGATCTGTGTGGCGGTAAACGTGACAATCTCGTAGTCGGGGTTATCCCGAAAAATGGTGTTGAAGTTGTGGAAATCTCGCCCCGCGGCGCCCATGATCAGGACACGCTGCTTCGACATCGAAATACAGTTCCTTTCCAAGCTGGATGGCACACGGCATTCTGCGACGGTGCTGGCGCAGTGGCAGGATGCCGGATGAAACCGCCTTGCCCGAGACGTCCACGTCCGAGCGGGTCACCGCATTTGCGATGCCAGAGGTCAAGCTACTTCTGCGGGACAATCTCCCTGCGTGGCTGGTACACGAGCTTCGCCATGCCAACACCTAGGAAATACAATGCCAGCAGAGGGCCCATAACGATGGCCATGTTCACCGGATCGACCGTGGGCGTAATCATGGCAGCGACGAGCGCGATGCCGACGATAGCATAACGCCACTGTCTGAACATGGCCTTCGGCGTGACTAAACCCAGACGAGACAGCAATGCCATCACCAAAGGGGTCTCGAACGCGGCGCCGATCCACAGCAAGACCTGGAGAACGAACGAGAAATACGATCGCACGTTCCAGTTAGCCTTGGCCAGGTCGCTGCCGAACGATGCAAGGTACTGGAGTCCGAACGGCAACATGATAAAATAGGCGAAGATCAGGCCCAGGATGAAGAACACGGCAACCAGGGGCATCCCCAACAAAGCGATGGCTCGAAAGACGCTGAGTTCTTGAGGCGATTCCAGCGCCGGCCGGATGAACATCAGCACCTCGTACAGGATCACCGGCAAGCTCACAACGGCCGCGGCGCCCAGGATGACCTCAAAGAAGACCCAGATCATGTCGGTCGGGTGCAGCACAACGAGCTGAATCCCATGCGCCGGGAGGGTCAGGATCGTCAGGAGCCGGTTGGAGAAGATGCCGGCGATGATCGCGCCGAACACAAGGACGCCCAACACCACGAAGATGCGACGGCGCATCTCCAGCAAGTGCTCCTCCGCTCCGTACATGATCTGGATCACAGCATAGAAGATGCTGCCGTTCGATTGCCATGACCGCCGCGCCTGTTCCATCGTCAAAGGCGGAAGCTCCGCGCTTGACATCCGGAGGTTGGTGAGCAACAGCGCGAGTTGTTCCAGGCCGCTCGGCAGCTTCCTTGGCCCGATCAAGGCGATCGCCATGATCGCGACCAGCACCAGCCCGAAGACACCAGTAAACGACATCGGCTAGATCTCCCAGCTCGAAATAGATGGTTCCGGCGACGCGGGGGGGACATCGGTTTCGGCGCGCGGCTTGACATCAGCTTCCGGCGCGGGCATCTCAGCCGGCTCCGGCACAGGGGACGTGGTGGGTATTTCTTCGACAGCAGTCTGCGTCGAGTCAGCGGCCGGCTCGGCGGCCGCCGGTTCGGACGTTCCCGGCTCAGGTGACGTCAGCTCGGATGTCACCGGCGCGGCTATCGGCGGAGGTTCGAGGTTGCCCAGGTTCGGTGACGCGATGGTGTTCTCAGTCTCAGCGGCCTTATTGGATGCCAACTGGCCGACCAGTGCTTTTTCCAGGGCCTGTCCGGGGTTGCGCATGGTGCCGGCAACCGCCGCGACATCTTTTACCGCCTGGTTCGCTTCTTTGAAAGGCTTGCTCAACTCTTCCACCGGCCCTTCGATGGCCTGACGAGCCGAGTCAACGCCCTGCGTGATCTCGCGCGAGAGATTCCGCATCTCCCGCACGGCTTTACCCAGGTTTGCGCCGATCTCCGGCAGCTTTTCTGGGCCGAACACCAGCAGGGCAATAACCAGGATTACCACGATCTCTAATGGGCCAACTCCCAGGATTTCCACGCTTATCCCTCCGCGGGGCCGGCGACGTTCTCAACGATCGATGGCAGTTCGATCCGCCCACCCTCGCTGATAGCTGTCCCCAGCACGCCGTTGACGAACCGCGAACTGCTATCGCTGCCGAAAATCTTGGCCAGATCTACGGCCTCGTTGATGGCAACCTTGGGCGGTGTGTCAGTGGCGCTGCTTAACTCGAACAGCGCGATGCGCAGCACGTTACGGTCGATAATAGCGATTTGAGCCACCGGCCATGCCGGCGCATATCGCTGGATCAAGGCATCCAGCCGTTCGCGATTCTTGACCACGCCGCTGACCAGATGCCGCAAAAATGCTTCGCCCTCGGGTGGCAAGGGGTTCTCCGCGATCCGGTATGCGAGCACGTCGGCTGCGCTGTGGTGGGTGGTGTCCAACTCATACAGCGCCTGCAACGCGTTGACGCGCGCCTGTCTTCGTGTGTGGATCGCCGCGCTCCCCGACACGATCATGCCCCCTTCATGGCATTCGCCGTCGCTACCGCCACATCGTCGATATAGACGTCGACTGCAACCACTGGCATCCCGACCATTTCCTCCAAAGCGCGCCTGATCCCGGTCTGGAGCGCGGTGCCCAGCTTGAGCATGTTGCTCTGTGCATCCGCTATGACGTGCAGCTCCACTTGAACACCCTGCTCCGTCACAGCAACGAAGATCCCCTCTTCGGCCGCGCCGCCCGCCAGCAGGCCGCGCACGTTCGGCGGAACCACGGCCAGCCTGCTGACGCCGGTCGTTTCCAACGCCGTCTGCCGCACGATCATCGTGAGCACAGTCGGCGCGATGGTGACCTTGCCCAGTGCTTCGTCCATGCGTCCCTCCTACTGCATCACCAGGCCCCCGTCCACGCTGAGCACCTGACCCGTAATAAATGCGGCCCGGTCGCTGGCCAGAAAGGCTACCGCGTAGGCGACTTCCTCAGGTTTGGCGAAGCGACCCAGAGGCGTCATCGCGATAGCCGCCTGCTTTTGCTCCTCGCTCAGAACGGATGTCAAAGCCGTCGGCACGAAGCCAGGGGCCACGGCGTTGACCGTGATCCCGCGCGGGCCGACTTCCTTGGCCAGCGCTTTCGTGAAGCCGATCATGCCGGCCTTGGATGCCGAGTAGTTGGTCTGCCCGGCCTGCCCGGCCAGGCCCGACACGGAGGTGATGTTCACGATCCGACCGGAGCGTTGTTTGATCATCGGCCGCAGGGCCGCCTTGCTGCAATTGAACGCGCTCTTCAGGTTCGTTTGAAGTACGACATCCCAGGCATCCTCGCTCATCATCAGCAGCAGCGTGTCGCGCGTGGTGCCCGCGTTGTTAACCAGGATATCAAGCCGGCCGAAACGATCCACGGTCTCCTTGACCAACCGCTGTGCGTCGGCGAGCACGCTGGCATCGGCCTGGATGGCGACTGCCTTACCTTCCGCCGCAATGATCTGCGCTATCACCGCGTCGGCCTGCGCGGCGCTGTCCCGGTGGTTCACTACCACGGTTGCGCCCTGCGCAGCCAACTCGACGGCGATGGCTGCCCCAATGCCCCGGGATGCCCCGGTGACGATGGCGATCTTGCCTTGCAGCATGATGTTACTCCGAGAGTCACGGTGCGAGGAGCGTGGGCGTGTTGCGCGGTACGTATTGCGTGTTGCGTGTTGCGTATTACGTGTTGCGTATTGCGTGAAGACTTTGCGACCATGGTCGCCGCGCCGATGACAGCCGCTCTACGCTCTACGCTCCACATCCTCTGTCGTCCCGATGTTCACTGTCTCAACACCCGCGTCGATCCGTTTCACCAGCCCGGTCAACACTGTGCCCGGCCCGAATTCGACGAACCGTGTTGCCCCATCGGCGATCATCCGCTTGATGGAAGCCGTCCAGCGCACCGGCGACGTGAGCTGAGCAACCAGCTCGACCCGGATCGCTTCGACGGTGGACAGCGGCGCAGCGTTCACGTTGCCGATAACCGTGACCTGCGGCTTGGTGATCGGCGCCGCCGCTACCCGGTCGGCGAACTCGGCAGTCGCTGGCAGCATCAGCGCCGAATGCGCAGCGATGCTGACCGCCAGCGGCATGACCCGTCCGCCCGCAGCTTTGGCCAACGCGGTCGCGGCTGCCACGCCGATCGGTCCGCCGGAGATGACAACCTGGCCCGGTGAGTTATAGTTGGCGACCTGAACGACGTCACCCGACTCGGCAGCGGCCTGGGCGCACAAAGCGGCTACCTGCTCATCCTCCAGCTTCAACACGGCGGCCATACTGCCCGGCTTCAACGCACCGGCCTGGGACATCAATATACCGCGCGCCCGCGTGAGGCGCACCGCGTCGGCGAAGGCCAACGCGCCGGCAGCCACTAGCGCGCTGTACTCGCCCAGGCTGTGGCCCGCAACACAGCAAGGCGCCGGCTCGTCGGGATGGGCGGCATGTAGCGCGCGCCAGGCCGCGATGCTGACCGTCAGGATGGCCGGCTGAGCATTACTCGTCTCGGTGAGCACGTCGGCCGGGCCATTGAAGCACAGCGTCGATAGCGAGAAACCCAGGAGATCGTCCGCTTCTGCGAACGTGTCGCGCGCGACCGGGAACGCCTCGACGAGCGCCTGGCCCATGCCGACAGTCTGCGAACCCTGACCCGGGAAGAGATAGGCCGATGTGCGTGTCATGATGACTCGCCGTTCTCATAGACAAGAGAGGGGACGTGGGCTAGGCCCAAAGTCCCCCCTCGTTCCTATCAAACCGGTGACCTCGCATCAAACGCCCCGTTCGTGGCGTTCATTTCTTCTTCGCATCCTCGATTTCGAGAACGTTCTCGCCCTTGTAGTTGCCGCAGTCCGGACAAGCATGATGGGGCAGGCGCAGGCTGCCGCATTGGGTACACCGCACCAGGTGCATCGGGTACAAAGCATCGTGAGCACGGCGGCGATCGCGTCGGCCTTTAGATAGCTTGCGTTTTGGCTGAGGTGGCACTGTACAACTCCTTATAACTTACGAATTCGATTTTGTCTGATTGAGTAGCTCCACCAAGGGTCCCCAGCGAGCGTCCGGCTCCGGCGCGCAGCCGCATGGTCCTTCGTTGAGGTTCTCGCCGCACGTGGGGCACAACCCACGGCAATCATCCTTGCATAAGACGTGGATCGGTGTGACCAACAATACGCTCTGGCGCAAGACTTCCGTCAGGTCCAGGATGTGACGTTCATCAATCCACAGCGCTCGATCTTCTTCTTCCGGCACGATGGTCTTGCCGGTCAGCATGTCAACGGTCGGGCAGTAGACCTCTTCAAGCTGGACAGAAATGGGCACGATCACCGGATCCAGGCAGCGCGCGCAGGCTTGCGTTATCTCGGCACGCAGGCTGCCTTGCACAAGGACCCCCGCGTCGGTGTGCATCATCCGCACCGAACCGCTGAGCACGCCCCTGGATGCCTCATCTGTTTCGCCGGTGCTCCGGTCAAACCCCGCTATCAGGTCGCCCAGGTCGGCTTCGATCTCAGCTCGCCGTGATGAACCGACCGGATCGCGGAGCAACTGGGCGACATTGAATCTCAGGCTATCCATCCCAATAAACCCGTTCACCACGATGCGCGCAAAACCCAGTGTCTTTGCGTCAAGCGGCTATTATAGGCGACAGGATGAAGCCTGTCAAAAAAGGTCTTTGCTTGCCCCCATATCACGATCTTTGTGCGCTGTCCGTCCGTTCCGCAGGGGGTTGGGTCAGGACACGCTGGCCCGCCTGCACTTCGCGCAGGACACGGATGAGGCGGCTCTCCAGCGCGCTGAACTGATTCAGCACGTACTGATCCGTTTCAGCGCGCAGGATGGCCGCGGCTTTTTCGGCCTCTTGCTGGAGCTCACGCGCGCGTTGGCGGGCCGCCTGTACCACTCCTTGCTCGTCGAGCCGCGCATTCACCTGCGCCTGGGCTTCTTCGACGATGCGCCGCGCCTGGGCTCGGGCGTCGGCCAGGATGCGGTCTCGCTCCCCCGCGATGCGCTGGCCCACACGCAGCTCATCGGGCAGGGTTGCCCGCATCTCCTCGATGAGGCGACGGATGGCCGCTTCATCGACCAGGAGTTTGCCCCCGACGGGCATCCGCATGGCGCTGTTGACCAGGTTTTCCAGTTCGTCGATAAGCGTCTGCATGGGTTTGACGCGCCTCCTTGCGGGTTTCCGGGTTTGGATCAGTCACGTGATGTATGAATTGGTACGGGGATGGCGCCGTTCGGGTCGACGCCTGCAAAGCGGGCGCGTAAGGCGGCCCGCACAGCAACCGGTGCCAGGGTATCGATCTCGCCTCCCAGCAGGGCAACCTCTTTCAAGATGGAGGAACTGAGGTAAGCGTACTCCAGGCTGGTCATGAGGCACACAAACTCGATGTCGGGAGCCAGTTTCTTGTTCGTCAGGGCCATTTGGAACTCGAACTCGAAATCCGAGATGGCCCGCAGCCCGCGTACCATCACCGTGGCACCGATCTCGCGCGCGAATGTCACGGTAAGGCCACGATAGGGCAGGACCGATACATTGGGCAGGTGAGCCAACGCCTCGCGCGCCAGGGTCAGGCGCTGAACGGTGTCGAAAACCAGCGTCTTAGGTGGGCTATCATACACGCCGATTACCAGCTCATCGAACAGGGCAGCCGAACGCGTGGCGATATCCACATGGCCGTTATGGATCGGGTCAAAAGTGCCGGGATAAAGAGCTCGGATCATGATACCTCAAGGAATCAGCGAATAGCGAATCGGCGAATCGGCGAATGACGAATGGCAGGTAGCAAATGGCAAACAGGCCAGGAAACCATTCTGCCTTCTGCGTTCTGCCTTCAGCTCACATCCCCAGCTCCGCTCCAGAATCCGGCGACCTGGGCCGCCAGGCCGCGGTGCTCCGGCCGGATCAAGCCTGGATCGGCCTCGAACAGCTTCTGTGCGGCCGCGCGGGCATCTTCCAATGTGCGCAGATCGCTGAGCTGCGCGGTCTGGAGAGGCGGGAGGCCGCTCTGGCGGGTGCCGAAGAAATCGCCCGGGCCGCGCAGCTCCAGGTCGATCTGGGCCAGCGCGAAGCCGTCGGCGCTGGTCTCCAGCGCGGCCAGGCGTTTGGCGCTCTCGCCTTCGGTCACGTCCGAGATCAGCAGGCAGTAAGACGGGTGCTCGCCGCGGCCGACGCGGCCGCGGAATTGGTGAAGCTGCGCCAGCCCGAACCGTTCCGCGCCTTCGATCATGATCGCGGTCGCGTTCGGCACGTCGATCCCTACTTCGACGACCGAGGTCGCCACGAGGATGTCCAACTCGCCGCCACCGAACGCCCGCATGACGCTGTCCTTCTCACCGGGCTTTATCCGGCCGTGCAACAGCCCCACCCGCAGGTCGGGGAAGATTATCCCCTTCAGCCGGGCGTGCTCATCCACGGCCGCCTTCGCATCGCTGGTTTCGGCTTCTTCGACCAACGGGTAGATGATGAAGGCCTGGTGTCCGCTTGCCACCTGCCGGCGAATGAAATCATATGCGCGCTCGCGCTGGGTCGAGGTCAGCCATTTCGTCTTGATGGGCGTGCGGCCCGCCGGCATCTCGTCGATGACCGAGATGTCCAGGTCACCGTAGATGGTCAGCGCCAGCGAGCGCGGGATCGGCGTGGCGCTCATGACCAACATGTGCGGTTGCACGCCTTTCTGGCGCAGGGCCGACCGCTGCTCGACCCCGAACCGGTGCTGCTCGTCCACCACCGTGACCGCAAGGTCCCGGAAGGTGACATCCTCCTGGATGAGCGCGTGGGTGCCCACGGCGATGTCGGCGTCGCCCGCGGCGAGCGCGGCCAGCGCGTCGGCTCGCTCGGCAGCGCGCATGTTGCCGGTGAGCAGGACGACCCTGACAGGCCGGTCAGTCAACGGGTGCAGCAGCCCGTCGAACATCTTCCCGAAGGAGCGGGCGTGCTGCTCGGCAAGGATTTCGGTGGGCGCCATGATCGCGCCCTGGGCGTCGTTGGCGACGGCCAGCCACAGCGCGGCCGCCGCGACCGCGGTCTTGCCCGAGCCCACGTCGCCCTGAAGCAAGCGGCTCATCGGCTCATCGTGGCGCAGGTCTGCCGCAATCTCGTTCACGGCCCGCCGCTGTGCCGCGGTCAGGCTGAATGATAACGCCCCGAGGAATGGGGCCAGCGTGGTTTCGTCAGCGCGGAGGGCTTTAGCCGTCGCACCTCGGAAGCGCTGCCGCGCGTCCAGGACACCCAGTTGCAACAGGAAGAACTCGTCAAAGCTCAAGCGGCGGTGGGCGGCCGCTAACTGCGCCTGACTATCGGGGAAGTGAATCTGGCCCAGCGCTTCGGCGAGCGACACAAGGCCGAACTCCTGCCTCACGGTTTCCGGCAGAAAGTCGGGCAGAGCCCCGGCCCAGGAGTCCACGGTGCGCTTGATCACGGCGCGCAGCCAGTTGGCGCTGATCCCTTCCGTCAGCGGGTACACCGGCACGAGCCGACCCGTGCTGATCTGGCTCCTGTCCAGCGGCTCAAACTCCGGGTTGCGAATCACCAGCACGTTGCGGTAGCTGTCAACCTTGCCGCTGAATGCGTAGGCGTGGCCTGTCTGCAACCGGCGCTCGACGAATGGATTGAACCAGGTCATCTGCATTTCGCCCGTGCCGTCGCCTACCACGGCCGTGACCATTCGCCGTTCTCCCCCGATGATCCGGCTCTTGATGTCCCACACCGTACCGATCACGGTGACTTCCTCACCCCACTTCAGCCGATCGATGGTGCGGAGCTGGCTGAAATCGTCGTACCGCCGAGGCAACAGGTAGAGCAGATCATGCACAGTTCGTACGCCGAGCCTGGCAAGCTTCTGCGCGTAGCTTGGCCCGATGGCCGGCAAGCGGGTGACCGGCGCATCCAGTCCGAGTCCGGGCGCGGGCGGGTGGAGAGGAGGAGGCGCTTCGTGGTGCCACGAGAGGATCTCTTCACGCTCGCGTTCCGGCGCGGGTTGATCGGCGGCTGAAGGGCGCCCCCCTATCCCCCCAACCTTGGGGGGAACCGGTTCCTCGGGTGTTGCGGGCGCGGCTGAAGGGCGCCCCCCTGCCCCCCAAACCTTGGGGGGAACTGGTTCCTCGGGTGTTGCGGGCGCGGCTGAAGGGCGCCCCCCTGCCCCCCAAACCTTGGGAGGAACTGGTTCCTCGGGTGTTGCGGGCGCGGCTGAAGGGCGCCCCCCTGCCCCCCAAACCTTGGGGGGAACCGGCTCCTCGGGTGTTGCGGGCGCGGCTGAAGGGCGCCCCCCTGCCCCCCCAACCTTGGGGGGAACCGGTTCCTCGGGTGTTGCGGGCGCGGCTGAAGGGCGCCCCCCTGCCCCCCCAACCTTGGGG
>Ga0172369_10000073_pt1 | contig 131445 bp, 126 predicted proteins | sample LakKiv25m_FD_114539 | JGI IMG/M metagenome (GOLD analysis project Ga0172369, IMG submission 114539) | Freshwater microbial communities from Kabuno Bay, South-Kivu, Congo - kab_022012_11.25m | ecosystem: Environmental > Aquatic > Freshwater > Lake | place: Democratic Republic of the Congo... | reverse complement strand
CCAGAGCTTCCAGAAGTACCAGAAGTACCACTTGAACCTGAAGTACCTGACGATCCAGAGCTTCCAGAAGTACCAGAAGTTCCTGAGGAACCTGAAGTACCTGACGATCCAGAGCTTCCAGAAGTACCTGACGATCCAGAGCTTCCAGAAGTACCAGAAGTTCCTGAGGAACCTGAAGTACCTGACGATCCAGAGCTTCCAGAAGTACCAGAAGTTCCTGAGGAACCTGAAGTACCTGACGAACCGGATGAACCAGATTTTCCAGAAGAACCGGAACTGCCGGATGACCCCGAAGTACCTGAACTGCCGGAGGAACCGGCCTGGCCAGAGGTTCCAGAGGAACCACTTGAACCACTAGTACCGGAGGAACCGGACGAGCCTGACGTTCCAGAAGAACCGGATGATCCAGCCTGGCCTGAAGTTCCGGAAGAACCTGAAGAACCTGAAGTTCCGGAAGAACCTGAGGAACCTGATTTGCCGGATGAACCTGAACTGCCGGATGAACCTGAAGTGCCGGACGATCCGCTTGAGCCTGCTGTACCGGAAGAACCGCTTGAACCGCTAGTGCCAGACGAACCGGAAGATCCATCTTTTCCTGATGTTCCAGAGGAACCGCTGGATCCTGATTTGCCAGATGAACCTGACGAACCTGATGAACCTGAAGAACCAGAGGTACCGCTAGAACCACTTGATCCTGATGTACCGCTTGATCCGCTTGATCCAGAATTACCTGAAGAACCTGAGGAGCCGCTAGTTCCTGACGAACCGCTTGATCCGCTCGTTCCAGACGAACCGGAAGATCCATCTTTTCCTGATGTTCCGGAAGATCCTGACGATCCGCTTGTTCCGGATGAACCTGAAGAGCCAGAATTACCTGACGAGCCTGAGGAACCTGATGAACCGGCTGTGCCGGACGAGCCAGAGGAACCTGATGTTCCAGATGATCCGCTGGAACCGGATGCTCCACTTGATCCTGAAGAGCCGGACGAACCTGAAGTTCCGGACGAACCTGAAGAACCTGAAGTTCCAGAAGAGCCAGACGATCCTGATTTACCCGAAGAACCTGAGCTGCCAGAGGATCCTGACGTTCCTGAAGAACCGGAAGTTCCACTTGAACCGGAAGAACCAGCTGCTCCACTTGATCCAGAAGAACCTGAGGTACCTGAACTACCAGATGTTCCGCTTGAACCTGAGGTGCCAGACGATCCTGAGCTACCTGATGTTCCTGATGAGCCGCTTGAACCTGAAGTACCCGATGAGCCGCTTGAACCTGAAGTACCCGATGAGCCGCTTGAGCCTGAAGTACCCGATGAGCCGCTTGAACCTGAAGTACCCGATGAGCCGCTTGAACCTGAAGTACCCGATGAGCCGCTTGAACCTGAAGTACCCGATGAGCCAGATGATCCACTGGAGCCAGACGATCCGCTGGAACCGGAAGTTCCACTGGATCCACTGGATCCTGCGGCACCTGAAGAACCTGAAGAACCAGATGTTCCGCTTGAACCGGAAGAACCTGATGTGCCTGAAGTTCCATCTACTCCGGATAAACCAGAAGTGCCGGATGTTCCAGACGAACCTGTTGCTCCAGAAGAACCGCTAGATCCGCTGGATCCAGACGTACCAGAAGAACCTGAAGTTCCTGAGGAACCTGAAGAACCTGCTTTGCCAGACGATCCGCTTGAACCTGATGACCCGCTTGAACCTGAACTACCTGAAGTACCGGAAGAACCGGATGATCCTGATGTACCGGAAGAACCTGAGGAACCTGATTTGCCAGAAGAACCTGAACTGCCGGACGATCCGCTTGAACCTGAAGAACCTGATGTGCCTGAAGAGCCAGAAGAACCGCTTACTCCTGAAGAACCAGACGATCCACTGGAACCAGAAGAGCCGGATGATCCAGCTGAACCTGATGTACCAGAAGATCCACTAGAGCCTGAAGAACCTGATGTGCCTGAAGAACCAGACGATCCACTGGAACCAGAAGAGCCTGAAGAACCTGATGTGCCTGAAGAACCAGAAGATCCACTGGAACCAGAAGAGCCTGAAGAACCTGATGTTCCGCTTGAGCCTGAAGAACCTGATGTGCCTGAAGAACCACTTGCACCTGATGATCCTGAACTACCTGAAGAGCCTGATGTTCCAGAAGAGCCTGAAGAACCTGATGTACCGGACGATCCAGAAGAACCACTTGCACCTGATGATCCTGAGCTACCTGAAGAACCTGATGTTCCGGAAGAGCCTGAAGAACCTGATGTACCGGACGATCCAGAAGAACCACTTGCACCTGATGATCCTGAGCTACCGGAAGAACCTGATGTTCCGGAAGAGCCGCTTGAACCTGAGGAACCTGAAGTACCGGAAGAACCGCTTGACCCTGATGTTCCAGAGGAACCTGTTGTTCCACTTGAACCTGAGGAACCTGAAGAACCTGATGTTCCGGAAGAGCCGCTTGAACCTGAGGAACCTGAAGTACCGGAAGAACCGCTTGACCCTGATGTTCCACTTGAACCTGAAGAACCTGATGTTCCTGATGAACCTGCTGTTCCACTTGAACCTGAGCTACCTGAAGTACCAGATGAACCCGCTGAACCTGAAGAACCTGATGTTCCGCTTGAACCAGATGAGCCAGCTGCTCCACTTGATCCAGAAGAACCAGATGATCCTGAACTACCTGATGAACCAGACGATCCACTGGAACCGGAAGTGCCAGACGAGCCAGATGATCCGCTTGAACCAGAAGAACCGCTTGATCCTGATGTTCCTGACGATCCACTGGAACCGGCAGTACCTGACGAACCTGAAGAGCCGGCCGTTCCGCTAGAGCCTGAAGAACCTGAAGTTCCAGACGATCCGCTTGAACCTGATGTTCCGCTTGAGCCAGAAGAACCACTAGAGCCACTGGTTCCTGAAGAGCCGGAAGACCCAGCTGCTCCGCTTGATCCAGAGGAACCTGACGAACCTGATGTTCCGCTTGAACCGGATGATCCTGACGAGCCAGAAGATCCGCTTGAACCTGATGTACCTGAAGAACCAGAAGAACCAGAAGAACCTGAGCTGCCAGAAGCGCCAGATGAACCAGATGATCCACTTGAACCAGAAGTTCCGCTTGAACCTGATGAGCCAGCTGCTCCACTTGATCCAGAAGAACCTGAGGTTCCACTAGAACCTGATGATCCTGATGTTCCGCTTGATCCAGAAGAACCTGAGGTACCTGATGAACCAGCTGAGCCGGAAGAACCTGAGGTTCCGCTAGAACCTGATGATCCTGAGGTTCCGCTAGAACCGGCTGATCCTGATGTTCCGCTTGATCCAGAAGAACCTGATGTGCCGGATGACCCAGCAGAGCCAGAAGAACCACTTGAGCCGGCTTTACCGGACGAGCCTGAAGAACCTGAAGTTCCAGAAGAACCAGATGAACCTGAAGAACCTGAACTACCGGAAGATCCGCTTGAACCAGAAGAACCTGAAGTTCCAGAAGAACCTGAGGTTCCGGATGATCCTGAACTACCTGAAGATCCGCTTGAACCAGAAGAGCCTGAGGTTCCGGATGAACCAGCAGAACCGGACGATCCACTTGAGCCTGAAGAACCTGAAGTGCCCGAAGACCCAGATGATCCTGCTTCACCTGACGTGCCGGAAGATCCCGATGAACCTGATGTACCGGAAGAGCCCGATGTTCCACTTGAACCTGAAGAACCTGATGTTCCTGATGAACCAGAAGAACCTGATGTTCCGCTTGATCCACTTGATCCCGAAGAACCAGACGTGCCGGAAGAACCTGATGTACCAGAAGATCCGCTTGATCCGCTTGATCCTGAATTACCGGATGACCCTGATGAACCACTTGAACCTGACGTACCTGATGAACCTGAACTTCCAGAGGTTCCAGAAGAACCGCTAGAACCAGATGTTCCGCTTGAACCAGCGCTTCCTGAAGAACCGGAAGTACCTGATGAACCTGAACTTCCAGATGTTCCAGAAGAACCTGATGATCCGCTTGAACCAGACGAACCTGAGCTACCTGACGTGCCGGATGACCCAGCAGAGCCAGAAGATCCACTTGATCCTGAACTACCGGACGATCCGCTTGAGCCCGATGAACCTGATGTACCGCTTGAGCCTGATGTACCGTTGGTTCCTGAAGAACCCGATGTGCCGCTTGAGCCTGATGAACCTGATGTTCCTGATGAACCTGATGTACCGGACGAGCCCGATGATCCGCTTGAACCTGAAGAACCTGATGATCCGCTTGATCCGCTTGAACCAGAAGAACCAGAACTACCTGAAGTTCCTGAACTACCTGAGGAACCTGATGTGCCGCTTGATCCGCTTGAACCAGATGAACCAGAACTACCTGATGTGCCAGAAGATCCGCTTGAACCAGAAGAACCTGAAGTTCCAGAAGAACCAGATGAGCCAGAAGAACCAGAACTACCTGATGTGCCGCTTGATCCGCTTGAACCAGATGAACCAGAACTACCTGATGTGCCAGAAGAACCTGAAGAACCGGATGAGCCAGAAGAACCTGAAGAACCTGATGTGCCAGAGGAACCTGAAGAACCGGATGAGCCAGAAGAACCTGAAGAGCCTGATGTGCCAGAGGAACCTGAAGAACCTGATGTGCCAGATTCTCCTGAAGTACCAGAAGAACCAGATGAGCCAGAAGAACCAGAACTACCTGATGTGCCGCTTGAACCTGATGAACCTGAACTACCTGATGTGCCAGAAGAACCACTTGAACCTGAGCTGCCAGATTCTCCTGAAGTACCAGAAGAACCAGATGAACCTGAATTTCCTGAAGTTCCTGAACTACCAGAAGAACCAGAAGAACCAGATGAACCTGAATTTCCTGAAGTTCCTGAAGAACCGGAAGATCCGCTAGTTCCTGACGAACCTGATTCTCCAGACGAACCGGACGATCCACTAGTTCCAGATGAACCAGAAGAACCGCTTGACCCAGCTTCTCCTGAAGTACCCGATGACCCTGAAGAACCTGTTTCGCCTGAGGTGCCAGATGATCCGGACGAACCGGAAGAACCTGATGATCCAGAAGAACCACTTGATCCTGATTCTCCAGAAGTTCCAGAAGAACCACTTGATCCTGATTCGCCGGAGGTACCTGAACTTCCGGATTCTCCAGAAGTTCCAGATGAACCAGAAGATCCGCTTGAACCACTAGAACCTGAGGTACCGGAAGAACCGGATGAGCCGGCAGATCCACTAGAACCTGACGAACCTGACGAACCACTGGAACCTGAGTCGCCAGAAGTTCCAGACGAACCCGAACTACCAGATTCACCTGATGTACCAGAAGAACCGGAACTGCCAGATTCTCCAGAAGTGCCGGATGAACCTGATGAACCAGAAGTACCGCTCGAACCAGAAGAACCTGATTCTCCGGAGGTACCAGAAGATCCACTGGATCCTGATGAACCTGACGTGCCAGAGGATCCACTAGAGCCAGAAGAGCCGGCTTCGCCTGAGGAACCAGAAGAACCTGACGTACCACTTGAACCAGAAGAACCTGATTCGCCTGACGTACCGCTTGAACCAGAAGATCCAGAAGTTCCTGATGAACCGGCTGTACCAGAAGAACCGGAACCTCCTCCGCTGTTGAATATTGACCAGTCTGAAATTAAAGTAGTTGGTGTGCCGGGTTCGTTTATTAAGTTGTAATATGTTCCGCTAGTGCCACTTATTCCTACACCAACGACCATGCCCAATCTTCTTCTGTCAGGAGGAATGGCTAACATTTCAGCTTCGCTAGAAACGTTTCGCAAACCTTCTCGACCGTATATAGGATCAGTTACTGCATAAACATCAGTAGTATCGGTTGGAGTGATTATACCAGTAACTTTAACTGAGCCTGTAATTTCCGACATTTATTATCTCTATTCTTTTACGATACTGTCATTGAAACAACGCCAACTATCGGATTTTTTGATCTGAACACGTTATACGTTTCTGTTTCTCCGTATGCATTGGTTATCGAAACCGTAGTGTAAGTTATGCTTCCGCCACCATCATTGTAGCCATCTGCTGAATCAGCTAGTGCAAACGGCAATCCGTTGTAAGTTATTGAAGCAGGTACACCGTATTCGTTAGGAATCGCTAAGTACTTATAGTCATTCGCGGCAAACGTATACGTTCCAACTCTTGACGATTTTATCGGATTGTTTAGTAGTGCTTCTACGAAAGCTTCGTTTGGCAACGCAGTTGATGAACTTGTTCCCCAAAAGACTCTCCAATACCACGATTTACTTTCAGTATCTATGTACGATCCGCCGTTAGTATTTAGCCCCTTTATCTGCCAAGTATAAGAACCAGTAGAAGTTCTAACTACTGGACTTCCGTAAGTGTACGGAACTGCGATGCCGTCAGCCGGCTGACCGCTCAGTATGACGACAGATCCACCGGTCACGTCAGTGACGGTTATTGAGTTCGGCGAAACGTTAGGGTCGTTGGATGAGTTCCAAGTAAACGCTAAAGTAGCAGGCAGAGTTTCTCCAACTTCTAGAGAGCTAGATCCTGAGATAGAAAATGATGTAAAAGCTGGTACTTGGTATGGATAGAGGAGCATGGTCCACATCTGATCCATAGAAGCATTGTTAAAGGTAGAACCAGCAGTTATTCCACCCAATGTAGTTGGGACAGGGTCGGTATTCGAATACGTGACGATCCCACCGACATTATCGCTCCAATAAACGTTTCCATCGACATCAATGACCAAAAATCGAGTTTTGGTATTGTCCTTAGTAACATTTGAAAGATCTACTTGCTTGATCTGTAGCTTATGAGACATTTAGGCCTAACTTCATTTTTTGCTAAAGTTATTTATCAGCCCAAACCAAGTAAACAGATTACATACGGCGTTCTTTTGCGTACAGAATGGCTTCTACGTACTTGTAGGAAGCAGTATTTTTATCGAGGTTGGAAAAATCAGCGGTAAATGGATCTTTGTTGATAAAATCCCCTTTGTAAAATAGCTTACCGCCCTCGCTGGACGTGACTCCAGCATTGTGCATTATCTTGCACTTTTCGTAATCTGGTATGGGAGAAGTTCCCCAGCTAAAATCGAGTTCCTTGGATATTCTCGGTTGAGCTCCGATCTTTAAGCCGTTCCACAGAACGGCCCACATGTCAGCACACCATTTTTGGATAGGATTGTACGATTTCAACTGCTCTGCTGTCAGAAACGATCGTTCCATGGTTTCAGCGTTGTTCATGTGCTTGTACAGAGCCAGTGCATCTTCCTTAACGCTTTTCCAGTAAGAAGAGGTAAGACACTTCATCAGGTGCTGAGCTCCGCCAGAATTTTTCTGATTCTGTTCAACTAATTCTGGAGATACCTTTGCGATCTGACACATTTCCTTGAAAAGTGTTTCCGACTTGGATTTTATGTACTCGGCTCCAATGTATGACACAGTATCACTCAAGTACCAGTATAAATCATCGTGCATCGAATCGAAATCAGGAAGCTCTCTAAAGATGATGTCGGAATCGTGGTAAAATACGACTTCTCCTCTTAGGTTTGGAAACTTGGAAAAATGCTGTTCGAGTATGTCGGGTCTCAGGATCGGAATGTAGCCAAAATTATCCTTTACCGTTCTATCGTACCAGAAAAACCTAACGCACGGGTATTTTTGAGCTAAACTTAGAAGGTCAGGAGATGGATTTCCAAAAATAGCCCAAATCACTTCTATCCAGTTAGGATTTATTCCAACTTTCATGAAATTATGAATCATTACCTCAACTTGCCAGTGAAAATACGGCACATCCGGTTGAGCAGATATGAATACGACTTTTTTGGTTAACATCTCTGACTAATTATACTCTAAAAGCTTTAGCAGTTTAGGTTAGAGGTAAACAGTAACTGTGTGAATTACGGCACCGCCTATGCTAAATTCGTAAGTTCCTGAAATGGTGGTTATTCCTGCGTCCACGTAAGCTTGCAATGTTCGGTTGAAAACCCAATTTAGCGTTTTCTGAGAGCCTGATATTGCGGTCAAATCGTACTCGTTAAGGCTAGGATCTGTGTACTTAACGTCAAACGGGCCAGCCGGAGAACCGAAGAAGGTTACTTGAACTGGCGAATCTACTAAGTAACTTATGTACGTAGTAGTTGTGGTCGTTGTCGTTGGTTGAGTAGTAGTTGTGGTCGTCGGAGCTGAAGTGGTGGTGGTCGTAGTAGTCGGAGTAACGGTTGTGGTAGTCGTGGTCGTTGGCACGATAGTCGTGGTAGTCGTGGTAACATCTCCGATAGCAGACAAAGGTATCTCAACTTCGTATTCACAACTAACACCGTAACTAAATGTGTAAACTCCAATCACAGTAGGAACTTCTGCAAATTCCGCGGCTGAAAGATCGAACGTCCATGGTAAGGTAATGTCTTCGCCCAACAACCCAGTCAGATCGTGAATTCCTCCAAGCTGATCGATGAACGTAACTGAGTGTGGACCCTCTGGAGTCCCGTAGAACGAAGCTTGAGTAGGGTTCTGCCCATACGGTATTGAGAAGCTTATCGCGTGAGGAGGACACACTGCCGTAGTTGTGGTCGTAGTGGTGGTAGGAGGTACGGTAGTCACAGGAACTCCCTGGACCACGTAAAATAGGCTGAACTCTGGGACGTCTGCATAGATCCAACGATTTGCGTAATCTGGAGCGTATGGTCCGGCCGTAACTGTGCTATCCACTAAGACTCCGCTGACCTCTTTAAATATTTTTACTAAGTTGAACTCATCCTCAGTTATCGAACCAGGCAAGGTAAACTTTACGATCGCACCGGTTTCGTAAACGAAATTGTGATCTGTTATTGAGTACGAGTATATGCTATTTTCAAGAAGGTACCCAGAAGGAAGAACGTAACCTGAACTAGACGTTGGGTTTGGAATTCGACAGATCGTGATCGGCCCAATATCGCTAGCGGTACCGACGACCGAAATTCCAAAAATGTAAAATTCTAAAGGATCTACTGTCGTTACTTCAGTTGAACACACGTACCCGTTCTGTGAGCAGAATGGGTCTGCGCTGAAATAGTGGAGAGTCACCGTGTCAATGTTGTTCAAGGTGTACCCTGCGATAGTTGTGTTAAAGAAAAGTTGGTCAGTCGCGTCAACGTCTCTTAGAGCAGAGGCAGTAACACCGCTGTCCTTACTAAAGTAAGCTGGGAGAAGCTTGTGACCGTCTCCCACCAGAGTCTGCAATCCGTTTATGAAGAGCAGCATGTTGCTGGAGTGAAGAGGCGCAGGGATCAAAAATATTCCTTGTGAGATAGGCGCAGTTCCTGATGGAATAACGTCTGCCACTGCGTGCATTATTACTTCTTGCATGCACGGTTGAACTCCGCTAGTTCCACCGGTGCCGGCCAAAAGAGTCCAGCCGGTTGAGTTTAGCCAAACGTACACTCCTTCTACCTTTCCGTCCTGTGCCTCGATGTACACCATCTCCCCAGGAATTCCGGTCGTTGGGAGCAACCCGTAAACTCGTAATCTCAATCGTAGAGTGTCAGTAACGTCCTCAGCTATGAAATTCTTAGCTGTAACCGAACCGTTAGGGTACATCTGAGCAACTACTGGGTATTCCCAGTCTATCTGCTCAGCTCCGTAAACTTTTAAGCCGTGGCGAACCGTTACCCAATTAGCATCCACGTTGCTTATGTCAACTGTTACTTCCGAATCGTTCTGCTCGTAATTTACTGAAGATAGAAATTCCTTTATCGCAGAAGTAAGAGTTCGAAAGTTAAAGTTCGAGATCTCAACGATCGACGTAGTGCTGGTGTTGCTTAACGGTTTTACCGAAGTGAGTTTTACCTCTACTGACATTTTAGTCTCTTATTTTTCCGATTCTCCGACCACCGTTAAGTTTTCGATGAATTCTGTTTTGGAGTCGACTTTCGAGTCCAAACCTACTGTTCCTGAACGTACTATGCACTCTTTTAGTTCTGCGTAAATTGGGTGTTCAGGTTTACTCTTGATGAAGGTGAGTTCGACCTTGTTCTCTCCACCTCTGTGAAAAGAGCATTCCTTCAGGTAAGAGTAACGAATGTCGTTCTTGTCCAAAAAGACCGAATCGAGGATTCTCGACGATCTAATCTTGCACTCATAAAGCTTACATTTTGAGATCTCTCCCTCAACAAAGCAGTTGACAAGGTCTAAATTTGAAATGGAAAAGCATTCCTTCAAATTGGCATCTCTAACTTGGACCCGCTTTTCAACGGTGTCGTAATTGATCAGGCCAGATTCTAAGTTTCCAGTAGTTATCAGGTCGAACAGAGCTTCCTTCAAGTTCGAATAATTCGACTCAACTATCCTAGGGTCATCCCTTAAGTCAATCATTAGGTGAATGTTAGGAAAAGAACGAACGAAATTCTCGTACGTTTTTACCGACAGAACGATGTCCTTGCGATTTTTCATGAAATCGCTGATCTTTCTTCTCTCGTTTACCGTGTAGGCATTGTTGTTAAGTAAAGTTTCGTAAAGGCTCTCGGCCATGTAGTTAATCAACTCTACCGCTTCCTTCTTTTTCTTCTCGTAATCCTTTCCTCCTGCGTACCTAACTTCCAAGTAATTGTTTGGAAGCTTGGTAAAGTTCAAACCGAAGTACTTTGAGTATGGTAAGTTAAAATCCATAGGACTTGCTGGGTTAGCGTACTCTATGCTAGTCTCGGCGATGAACTTATTCTTCGGGTAAATGTTAAGGACAGAGTTCTTATAGATCTTCTGAATCCTTGATTTTGCAGATGGCCACAAGTCGAATATCTTTCCCTCATCCAAGTTCAAGATGTACTTGAAAACGTTCAAATTTTGAAGCTTTTCCTTTAAGTCCAGCTCATTTTCCTTGAACGATATGTTGATGTGAAGCCCAGTACGCTCGTTCGTGAACCCGTTCTCGTTGATGAAGTTAAAAACTTTCAGCATCACGTGAATTGCTTCGTTGTACGGCATCACGCCGGTTATGAGTTCGTTGGTCTTCATCCCTCCTGAATAGTCTGGTTCCAACTTAAATGTGTTCGGGAGAACCGGTGTCTTTCCGTGGTATCGATTGGTCCAATTTACGGTCTTTCCTAGAACTTTTGCCAATTTTTCTGAAAGTTCCTTTCTTGAAAGAGGGGAAAAGAACTCGAATTCGAATCCCAGATCAACGTTATCGAACAGTTTCTTCTTGTTTATGTCCTTGTACACTTTACTGGTTGGTATTATTTTTCTCGTAAAGGTTCTTCACGATGTTGGTGAAACTTGCAACGTACTGTATGGCTAAAAGAATCATGAACGGTAGGTCTACCCACCAACTCCAGTACACCTCTCCGGTAGAAACCGATTGAAACATTTTGTACGAACCCCAAGCTAAGAAGAATGGAAACATTATCCTAGCTGCCTTTACTCGTGAACCGTAAAACTTTTTTATCCTGACAAAGGGCCACTTAAGGCTGAAAGTCGGGAGTTTTACTGAACTGTTTCTAACTCCAACGTAATTATCGTAGAGCCATTTTAATATCTTGTCTTTCATACAGGTTATTTATTTCAAAGTTTACCGGTTTATAGCTACAAACGGAGCGTTCAATCTCGGCCGTGCATTGTCGATTATCGAAATGGTCGATTCGTCTCGCAGGAACAGCTGGCTTATCACGAACTCGTGATCCTCATCCTGAACCATCGTGCTGAACAGCCTGACATTAGCAACTGAATAGTTTGCGCTTGGCAAACAGTAATTCGCGGTCGTTTCGTACTCAAACTGCCCGATTTTGCGGTAATCGTTAAACAACCTGGTCACTCCGTCGAAATTTTTAACGTTCGCTGGATCCTGCCTTAAAGAGTACACCGAAACTTGAAGTTGGCCGTACTGAGCTGAGAACGGAACGATCAGAGCGTACCACTTTCCGTACTCTACTGGACCTACTGAAAATTCGTACGGATTAATATCGTTAATGACTATTCTGATAGTTAAGTTGGGCACTTGAGAAACCTCAGAGATGGTCCCAGTGATGCGGATACCTTTCTTTAAATAATCATCATACCCCTGAAAGAAGACGATGTCTTGTGTCACGGCATTAAACCTGACTAACGAGCAATAAGTTGTGCTAGGTGTTTCAACGGTTGAAGCAGCTTTCTTGTAGATGACAGCATTTTCCTTTATTACAAATTCCGCTTCGCTGGCAGTTGTCTGAATGTTCTTTCTCTCGGTTGATTTTAGACCTAAGTTTTGATAACCTTCCACAACTACGTACTTTCCGAACGCTGAGTAAGAATCCTTAGGCCCGTTCATCTTGATCTTCACAGCAGAACTTCCAGCCTTTGTGTTAGAATCGCCAGTTGAAATTTCTCTAGCTCTCCATGCTCCAAATATATCACTATCTTCGTAAGCATAGATTTCGATCGAACTTGATGGGCTGGCCGGAGTAACGTCCTGCGTTTTCTTTTCGTTTGGGCTTCCGAAAGTTTCCATCTTGTATTTCACTATCCTTGGCGCGACCGAATTCATGTCATAGTAGTACTCTATTAGCGGAGAGTAGTTATAGGTCAGCCCTAAAAGCTTTACTTTTAGATCCTGGTGCATGTTTCTTCGAGTTTCATCCTGGTGCGTGGAGATCGTCTTTGTCTGCTGCGGATCCAGAGCATCTAGCATCTGCGAAGCAGCTTCGTTTCCCATGAGCTGGTCGGTCGACACGATGAGGTTGTCCAAGAACTGACGGTCCTCGGCTTTCATGTACATGTCAATGTTTGGGTGGAACTTAGTGAGCTGAATCTTCCAATACATAGGTTCCATCATGAACCCTCGGTAAAGGTACGATCCTTGGATCTCGTACATTCTGTTCAGGAGAGGAAAGTATAAGTAATCTCTCTTCCTAGGTTGAGCGTTTCTTCCGAACATCTGCTGAAAGTACACGTTATCGATGTGTATCTCGAACGGAACGTCAAAATCGACTCCAAACTCTTGAAAGATCGGTTTGTTATCCGGAAATTTGTTTTCTGGAACCATCACCTTTATGCACCGGCGGTTTGTCGTTTTGAAAAGGGTCCATTCCTTGAACACGAAGTCAGCTGAATCCCTATCTGGTTCAGTTTTGAAGTAAACTACATCGTGACCGTAAATCTTGTTGGTCTGTAAGCTAAGTTCCTTAGCTATCTGGATAGCTGTAAAAGCTTCGTATGGTTTGAATAGAGCTTGGTTTTCCGCAACGATCATCGGACACTTTTCATCAGAACACTGGACTGGCGGGTTGTAATCCTCACCTTGGTTCTGCGCAGTAGCCAGAAAGATCTTCACCCATTCAACTTTCAAAGGTTCCGTGAGTTGGTCGTAAGTTCCATCATCGTACTCGAACTTTATCTCAAAGAAAATGCTTTCTTCGTTGAATTCTAACGAATACAGTTCTGATAGGTCAGCTGGGCTGAAAGAGTACCATAGAGACCAGTTTGCTCGGTCGGTTGAGTACCTAAATTTTCTGATGATGTTTGCCTCAACCGCACTTCCTAGGTCCAATTCTTCCTTGTAACCATTGGGCTGAATCACTCTAAGAGCTTTTTTGACAGGCTCTCCTGTTGTAAAAATTCGGTAATTCTTGCTGTACCCAACTGAATTTTTTGCTGGGTCTGGCGTGATCTTGTAAGTGACTCTCTGCATTGAACCTACTTTTTTGTTATTTATAGTAGGCTCGGTCGAATAAGGTAATCAAACCTTAGTACTTTCTGCGCAAGCTGATCTGGTCGATTTCCATCCAAACGGTCGGTCCAGTGTTCTTATCATCATCCATGTAGAACGATAGGAATATGAACGGCGTTCCGTTTCCGTTGAACGTTAACGTTCCGGACGTTGCTATGCCGCCGGTGTTAGCCGGAAGCGTTCCAACCGTTTCGTACGTACCTGCTGAGAACGTGTGCTTGTTTATGATCAGCTGGTGAGACGACCTGTACTTCAAAGTAAGCTCGTAATTGTACGAAGTTGCCGGCAGAGAAATGTTGTTAGAACCGATTCCGATTGCACCGCCTCTACCTACTTGACGAACCGCTTTCTGAACAAACTTGTTGAAACCTGAAGAGAGTCCATTGATTATGGAATAAGTCTGGTAGAGAGTAGAAGCTGCTTGCCAATAGTCTCCTAAACCGTACGGAGCGTTATCGTCGTTCCAGTCAGTTGAGAATGGATCGTTAGGCGAATCCGAGTTGACCAACAATTCTGGACCGTATGCTGGAGCGGCCGTTGTGCTAGTCGTGGTAGTCGTTGCTGGACTAGTAGTAGTGGTCGTTGTAGTAGGTGTTCCAGTAGTCGTTGTCGTAGTCGTCGGAGTCGAGGTTGTGCTAGTTGTTGTCGTGGTAGGACCAGCTGTAGTAGTGGTCGTTGTCACGCCAACCGGGTGAGCATCGTTGGCTGTCTGGTGGTCAGTTATGTAAGTTCCACTAACTGTAATTTCTGTTGTGTTTCCGTTAATTGGATCAGTTGGGTGAACGTAATTCAAAAAATCGTAAACTGATAAGTTTGACTCAATTGCGCATACACCAGGAGTTGAATAACTGTTACGGTGACCGTACAGAGCTAGTTCAGGTTTCGTTATCGTATCTGTGTAAGTCTTGAATTTTGCGTACGGTGTTCCTGCGCCAATTGGCATCCAATCGTAAGTTGTGTCTACTATATTTCCGCCTTCTCTCCACGAGTAAAACATTGAAAACTGTCTCAATCCAAAGCCTGTGCTTATCGATGGAGATATTGAAACGTTGAACTTAGCATTTTCCGAAACGCTAGATACTGGCCAGTGATCGAATATTCCCAAATCTCTTATCGAAATTTGGTGGATTTCGTTTCCGGTTGCATGCTGCATGCCTATCCATTCATTGTTCACATCAGACAGAACTCCTATAGTTTCTCCGCTAATGTGCGGTAATTCGTAATACGGCGGAGATTTTCTTCCTGCAGTTTCGACGATCGTCCAATTGCTAATCTTAAATTTAATGGTGAACGATACGATCTTTCCGACTTTAACGAACACGCCTGTTTTTTCGGAAATAGTAGGTTGGGTAACTCCTCCAGTTATGACATTTGCTGCAGGAGTTGGCATGGTTCCAAAGTAGACGTCAGGAGTGAACGTTCCTTCCTGGTATTCGTCTAAAGTGTTCAGGTCTGCGCTGTTAACGGTAGGTAATGCTCCAGTTGAAACTGGAAAAGGAACTGCACTACTCAACCGCGAACCTTTGATCTTTAAAGCAACGTTCGAATCGCTTGATCCGATCTTTACCTCCTTTGCTGTATCGCTTGCGTAAATTCCAACGTCGGAATCTGATAGGCCTTTAATACCCTGAGGATTAAGTTCAACTTGTGTTGACGTTCCTCTTGATAGAATAGCTAACTCATCGAACAGGAAGGTCGTAATTTTGGATTCTGCTCTAAATCCGAACTTGTTTGAAGAATATGGATCAAAACCTAAAGCTACCTTGTAAGTATCAGTTGGCTCTACTTTCTTGAAGTGTAAACCGTCGATCGCGAGAGCGGTCGTTCCAACTGCTGCTGAACTTCCTTCTAGTGTGCTGCTAGATAGGGCTAGGTGAAGAACCGAGTTTGAATCTTTAGCAGCGGCAGCTTTCTTATTTATAGTCCATTCGAATTTTGAGTTAAGCGCAGGTTCAGTTTCATCGTCAAGCGAACTTAGAACGAAATCTGTGAGAATTACGCTTTCGCCAGGAAGATCTGCTGCGTTCAGCCTGTACTTTCTAACTCTTAAGTTCTGGTACGTTGGGCTTACCACGTACTTTGCATCTGAGTCTGTCGTGTGCAATGCTTCCGCAATATCATCAACCGATCCTAGTTCCAATTGGTGGCGGTAACCGGTGCTCGAAACGAATTGATCTGGGTGTGTAGCTGCGTTAACCTTATCGTAGAATGAGTACAGAGAGAGTAGAGCTGTGTACGGGAACGCTTCGTTCAGCAACGAAACATCTGATCCTAATCTATCGTCTGTTACCTTTACTAAGTAACCGTTTGAGTCAGGTGAACCGTTCGATATTATCTTCTTGGCAGTTGCAGTATCGAAGTTGAAGATTAGCCCCTGCGAATTCTGAACAGACGCCGTGTTTAATTTCCAGTTAGGTGGGTACGTTTCCCAGTAATCTCCAGGTTTTGAAAGGTACGAAACTGTTATTCGGTCAATGCCTTCAGAACTGTTGATAGGAATGATTATTCTAGCCGGTGGCGTCTGCGTGTTTACACCAACTCTCCACGGAAACAGTTCTCCGCCGCTTTCGTTGAGAGCTTCTCTGAAAACTTCGCTGAAATCCGTTATTACTGTCCATACGGTACCTTCGGATTCTTTCTTGTATATTCCATTGTATGAAGCTGGCCCAATTTCAACCTTGCCTACGTAGTAATCACCGATTTTTGAATCAGTAGGAGAAGAAGTAGTTAGATCGATAAAGGTCGTTCCTGCTTCTGACCAAATTATGGTACCGTCAGCACCGGTGTACCCTCTAGGTCCTCTTGGACCTGGACCACCAGCGTCGCCCTTATCGCCCTTATCGCCTTTATCTCCAACACCAAGGGCTATCAGCTGATTGAAGTTAAAATTTAGCTTATTGGCCAAATCCGCTTGGTTATCAGCTGAGAATATCTCTTTTAGGTTGATGTTGACCGCCATTAAATGTACTTAATTTTTAGCTTTGGTACCAAGCTGACTCCGGCACTTGCTTTTTTGAGCATAGAACCTACTACGATACCTGAATTAGAGTTATTTATTTTAACCGTTTTGACTTCAACGTAACCGGCGTCGTCTAATTGGTCGTACGGTACGATGGCTATCGATATTGAATTATTGGCTATTGTCCTATCCTCTTTTTCGTAGAAATCTATATTATCCAATGAATAGAGTTTCAATAAGTTAGTCTTGCAGTACTGGTAAAGGTACTCGTCGAACGTTAGGTTTCCTAGAGAAACTTGATCCTCTGTTATCGGCTGGCCGAATTCGTCGGTAAAGAATTTTTTGAATTCTTCTCTCAGTTTCGTGCTTCCGTCCAATCCGTTTTCGGATAGAGCTTTTGCTACTGCTTGAGAAAAGTTGATCTTGAACCGTACTTCGTTCGTGTACACTGAGTATGCTAAGTCAACTAATTGGCCGTTTGCAGTTAAGTTCAAAAAGTCTGAATCTGGAATGTCGAATTGATCGTTTGTTAGCTCAACCGAATTGAAAGCTTCCACAACAAAACTCAACGGAACGTTGAGAAGTTTTGAAACGAAAGAATAGTCCTCAGTCACTCTTCTTGATCCAGGTATTTTTTCTCTAGCGCTCTTAGTTGTGTACGCATAGTGATAGTTGAAATCCCAACTACTGGATAAAATGTCATAGGAATCAAAATCGACTGGCGATTCGTAGATCATAGGGTACAGGGGTTCGAACTTTTGAGAATTTTCAAAGTCCAATATGTTAAAGTCCGCGTATTTTACGAACGAGAACTCCTGAATCTTAAAGAAATCGCTTATTTCTGGGTTTAGAAATACGTTTGCTCCGGAAAAATACATGTCTTCGAGATCAACGTTCTGTTTGAATCCTGAAACTGTTCTGTAAATTACGTCGTACTCACCGGAATAGCGGTTGATGTCGTAAGCGGTTGACGGTTCCTCTTCGTGAGTGAACCCACCGGTTAAAGATTTGCTGTCAGTTACAACAGACTCAGGTTTTGCAGCAACGATGGTCGTCTTTTGTATCTTGTCAGGATCCTCAACTCGAATAGAGATCTTCCTAGTCGGTAGAAGCTGTCCGTTCTGGTAACTTTCCCAAGAAACTAGTGATGAATTTCTTTCCAAAAGAAGTTTAAAGTTAGAGAACGATAAACTTTCAAATAGGTTTGCAAAGTAATCCTTTCCGCCGAACAGTTGGAACTGTTGAGTATCGTTGAGCCAGTAGTTTGAACTTCCGGTCGGGAAGGTTAATGGGCTAAGAACGAAGTATGGTCCTGAGGAATTGGCATCGACCCTTACTTTTAGAACTATCGTGCTTTTACCGGCAGGTCTGTCCAGAGTCAGCAAGTTATCCGCTACTCGTAACAGAGCATGAGTAGTTCTGCTAGGGTTTCCTAAGTCCAGTTCTGTCTGAAAACTATCATCGGCAAAGGTCACGTCGGTGTTCAACAGAAAAGATATTTCTCCCTGCTTGTCGATGAACATTAACGGGGAGAATGCCGGCATCGGCGGTTCGATAGGAGGAGATACTTCAGGTAAGTCCTTTAACGGATTAGTCAGAGTATCATGAGACCCGCTGATCGGATTTATGAAATCCTCAAGCTTAAAATCTGCTACTGGAAAACCGCCCAGCGCTTTTGCATCCAGAAAATAGTTAGTAGAAGTAGCAACCGATCCGGAACTGCTCAAATCTAATCCTAACCCGAGTTTTACTGCTGAGTAAGCGTTCTTCGTTGCATTGTACTTTTTATCCTTCACCGAATACAGGAAATTGTAAGTTAGATTAGAAACTCCATTTTCGTTAAAAGACACACGGTAATCTCCAAAGACTGATAAAAATCCTGGAAGAACCTTACTAACTGATAGGTGGCCTGACGGCATCAACAAGCTTACGCTCAGATAGCTTCCCGCTTGGTCCTCAATTATTCTAAATTGTGCGGCTTCTGTTTCAAGGTAACCGATCTTCGGCTTACTGATTTTTAAGTACTGTGTTATTCCGATGGGCGCAGCTAAGTTAATCGCACCGCTTTGAAAATTTCCCTGTGCTGCTTGACTAAATAAATCAGTCTGTTCAAACGAAACTACGTATTGCTTCGTATTGTCTGTTCCCTTTCTTATCAGCCAGGTTTCGTTAGCTTTTGGAATTCCGCCGTAGACCCAAGCATTATCAACCGTTCGTTCAACTCGACCTAGTTTAAACGAATCGTTTGAAAAGCTAGGATAATTTGACGAAATGATAGAGTCGAAAACTTCGTCTCCTATCACTGAATTTTCCGTCGTGTACGTGTAATCGACCAAGTAGTTGGTAGCGAAAGGATCCTTTATGATTCCGTCTGCATCCATGAACGTAATTAGCTGGTCTATTCTCTTGTCAGGGAATTTGTATATCCACGGTTCGCTTGTGCTAGTGATTATGTCTGGCAATAGTTGAGAGTTAACGTTTGCTACTGAACCAATCGGCATTTCGATGAGAATTACTATCGATTTTGCATCAACGTTTTCAATCACTCGGTACTTTATTAGATCCTGTGATTCGAAGATTCGTTCTTTGATAGGTTTCAGTAGAATGCTAAAGTTGTAATCCTCGAATCGTTTGGTTGACACGAGAGTGCTTCCATCTTCCGCCAATTCAGAAAATGTGAATTTTGCGCCGTTGAAAACGGTTGAAAATTGGTTTGAAAATTGATCGCGGTAAAGTTTAGAATACCTAAACTGTGGGCGGTCTATTTCTCTGTCATTTAGTTTTGGAATGTAAGTAAAGTACCGTTCAAAGTAAGTAGAATCGGCTATCATTTCTAACGCAGAAAATGGCTGATCGAAGTAAAAGAAATTTTTCTTCATCAAATCCTCCGCTTGTGTGTAGTTGAAATCAGATTCGATGTAGAACCATTCGTGAGTTAACTTTTCTGGAGTAGGGTAAGTTTCGTTGTGCGACGGCCCAAAGTTATCCTTTCCGAACATGATGTCGGAATTCAAACGGTAAGGATTTCCCCTAGCATCTGTCGAATCAATGATCCCCCATTTGGAAACGTACGGAATGACCCGGCCGTCTGTTGCAAATTCCTTGTCAAAATTTTCCAAGTAAACGTGATACTCACTCTTAAGGTTGTTCGTCTTGTACTTTTCTCTGTATTCATACGTTGGGGCTTTAGGGTCCGGTGCACTGTGATCAGCTCCGAACGAGAAAAAGCCTTTAAATGTGGTCATGTTATCCGATTCATCCTTTATTGGGATATCGTGTCTTTGAATTAGTGCCTGATTTTCAGGAAGCTTTTTCGACTGAACTAGAACCGCATCTCCGCTAACTACTTCGTACGATTGTAGTTTTTCAACGTTCTGCCAAACCGTTGGGTCAGGGTCAGCGGTTGAGTATTCCTGATTGTTTATTTTTACCTTTCCGTTTCCAACCACCTCGTACGCGTACTTAGTGAAATCCAAAAGTTCAGTTTCCTTAGGAACGTAATAGTTCTGGTAGAAGTCTATTTCTGGAATTTTAGTGTACTGGGAAGAGTAAGTGTAAAAGTCCATGTCCTTTATCTCGAAAAGTGATAGAACACCTATTACCGGTTTGAATATTTTACGAATTTCTAGACGATCGTACACAACGTCGATCGGTTCGTTGTCCTTCAACATCAGCGCTGCATTTTGTAAGAACTTTAACACAGCTTCTTCCGTTAAGGAATCGACTTCATCGATTGACACCGCTGAATTGCAAACTCTAAGGATCTTTGACCAATCCTTTTCTGTCTTTACAACAATATCGTCCAAGATAGGCATCAGCCTAGCTACGTTTCCGATAGGGATGACTGCTTGCTTTGTGTTTAGAAAACCGCCATCTGCGAATACTACTTCGTTCGTGTGAACTCCGTTTACTTTGACTCTCTGACTAAAGTCCCCTATTGCTTTTATTGCTAGCTGTTTGTAATTATTGCCAGCAGTCATCACTTGAGCAAAGAAAGTCTTTTCAAAACTCTTACCTGTGATGAAGGAATGATTCAAATTCGTTAGAACTTCAACGACGGTTGACGCTAGCTTGTTTAAGTCAGTGTACCGATTTCCGTTTATGTTCGCGTTATCCAAATTTATGAATATCCTCGAACCTACAGCTTCCTGTGAATAAGAGATGTCGTCCCAGATCCAATTGGTACCATCAACCGACGATTTGTACTGCACGCCTATCACCTCTGGTGTGTTTGGGGTGAATACTGTCGGTACTGTGTTAGGATTAGTTGAGTTAAAGAGCACAGTTTCTGAGGTAGGGTACGAAATTACGTAATCTTCATCATTTGGAAACACCAGATCGTAAGCAAAATCACCATTGTCATTGTGAACGAAAACCAAGTCATCGTACTTTCCGTAATCGTCACGGTTGTCGTACGTTGAGCCATTTGCATGATACACTCTTAGCGTATCTAGGTGCTGTAAGTCTTCTGTGAACTCTATGGCAACTGTAGATCTTGTGTTTAGCGATGAACTCTTAGCCGTTTCCTGAGAAAGTAATTCTCCTGGACCAAAGAGCAGACCAATGTCCACTCGGCTATCGGTTACCGTGAATTTTATGCGATTATTCGCCTGTTCCATCGATTGAACCTTTGGAAACACCAGCGAATTGTCTTTTATCTTGAGGTACGGGAAGAACATGCTGTTCTCTCCGGTCATTGCTCTGTCGAACGCTGTTAAATCTGCTTCAACTCCAATTCCGCGAAGAACTACTCCGTTTGAGTTAGTAATATTCACCGAAACTTCGTCTTCCTCCCTAAACCTAAATGGCAGTTGATTATCGTTATCCTCTTCGTTTTCGTACATGCTTTCAAGGTCAGTCCTAAATGCTGTTAGATCTATTAAGTTGCAGTAAAAGCCGATGTACCGGTTAAATGTGTAAGGATCAGAGTCGTCATCATCAAATAGAAATTCCAAGTTTATTATTCGCGGGTACACGATGTTGTTTCTTTCAAAACCTTCAGTTATGTACTTTTCTAATTTAATCTGAGGTATTGATTTTCTCAAAGTTGATGACAGTAACTCTGGAATTTCAACGTATGTGCCAGCTCCAATGGAAGATCCACGGTAAACCGAGTAACGATCATCCTTGAAGTTTACGTACAGAGGGTTTCTTGGGTACATAGGATTTTTCAAAATGTTCCGTATGTACGTTCCAACTTTGCTAGTTTCAGTCAAGCAGATGTTCTTTACTACGCTTGCATTTCTAAATAGATCAAGAGCGAACTGAGTTCTGGTGAAATTGGGGTCAGCAATTTTCTGTTTCCACTCGCCTACTGTGTAATTGGAAGCAGCTGGAATCTTTAAGATCACAAAACACTCTGGGATGACTGTGTCCAAGTAAAGAGGAGCAAAGTAACTGAATTTTTCGTGATAATTTTTGGAAGAAAGGTACTTTGCGCCGCTCGAGTAAAGATCAAAATCGAATTGATCCTTTAACTCTTTTGCCACCGTGCCTACTGTGATAGTTGAACCTACTGCGAACGATATCTGAGTAGGAGTTTTTCCGCCATCGTAGAATTTGAAGACGTTTACCTCATGACTTGAATTTTCGTCTATTGCAAAATTCTTGTACTTACTCTGAGCAAGCTCAGGAGTTGCGTCTATTGAATTGAACCATAGGTTGCCGTCAGAGTCAACGGTCAGCTTGAGGTTTGAAGTCAGCTTTGGGTTGGTCCGTAAAACGCCGAAACTAACTCCTTTGTCCGTTAGTTTGGTGTATGCAGGAGTCAGGTTGTGCAAAGTTCACCGATTATTTTAGTCAGTCAGAGCGATCTGACTCATAGTTGCCGACTTAGTTATCGTGCTGGTCGGTGTGATGACTGACGTTTCTTTTTCGTACTGTGAGCTTACCACAACGTCGAACGAGAATGTATCGTCTTTCAACTTTATGTCAAATCCTATCTGTTTAGTATATTTAACATTCCTTAAACCGGCTGTCACATTTGCGCGGTAACCACCGACGTACGTGAGGTAGTCTGAACACCTGTACTGGAACGTTAACGGAATCTTTAGAGCATTTGCTTCTCCGAATTCAACAGTTCTCTTTGACTGAGTTGGGCTGTACGCTGTAACCGCTACACTTTCGTGTGAAGTCGGTGAAAGGTACAGGTACGCTCCGCACGTGTATTTTCCTATTAAGTACTGATCGTTCGACGTAAATCCCTGTTTTAGTGGGTAATTGTACTCGTACGGGCTTGCTCCTGAAACGGTTGGCCTCTTGTATGCGGATTGAACAAAATTCTTTGCTCCAAATGGATCGGTCGATTCTTCCTCAGACGTTTCAACGTGAATTGCTTGGCTGAACGGTAGTGTCGTTTGAGTATCGGTTATGCTAGGCCTGTATATCGAACCCCAAGCATTGTTGTACTTTCCACCAGGTTTTATGTCTGGATGATCGACTGAGATGCAGAATTCTGATAGAAGACCTCCTCCTACCGGAACACCTGAGCTTAGAGAACCGTTCCAAACGCCGGAATTAGTTGACATTGAATACGAAACGTTCTTCACCTTTATGCTGAGAGAAGAAAGTGTCGGATCGTATGGCAGGTAATGACCAGCTGTGTACGGAACTTTAGTGTTAGTTCCGCTAAGCTCTAGTCCTTGGTAATTGTAGGTGTTAATGTCAAAGCTCGAAGAATAAGCACTCGCTGCCTCGTTGATCTTTCCACCTACTTCATCTCCAGCCACTAGTTCTTCGCTCAAGTTTAGAGACATTGCTCTACGGTACAGAACTTGGCCCTTTACCTGAGACGATTGGTAACCATCCATTTGTTTCAAACCGGCTGGCGTACCTGAAGTAGACGTGTTTATGGTCAACGGACACAGATCGTAACGTAAATTCGTGTGGTACCCATCGTCATCGAACAGAACAGGATTGGACGGAGTAGCTGCTTGACCAGTTGCACCGTTTAACGAAGCTATAAGCTGCAACGGGGTTTGCGAAGTATTTTCCAGTTGAATTAAGTACTGGTTGGTTATGATCTTTCCGTGATCGTACGTTGTGATGTTTCCGCTTACCTTCTTGATCTGATCTTTGTAGTAACCGGAGAATATTTGAATAGTCTGACCGTTGTTAACTGTTATAGCATTTCCTTCTTGGTCGATGAGACTGACTTTCAACTGACCGGCACCGCTAGCCATTGATGCTTGGATCGAACTGAGAGTATCACTTATCTGCTTTACTTTTGTGTAAAGGTCCACGATGCTGCCATCCGTTGCAAAGAACCCACTGGCAACGTCTTCTGCTTTGTGAGCAAAGTACTTATCCCTGCTAGTAAATGCTGTTGACAAGTGAATGTCAAGGCCCTTTGCATCCAAATCGCTCTGGAAATTGATCTTTGCTTCCTCAGCGAAAGCCTGCTGTGAGATAACCGAAATATCCTCTATCGTCTGCATGCTTGCCGGAAATTCAACTAGCACGCTGTTAGACCAATCAGATTCGACCGGATTGTCAGGCCAACCTGCTTCTGAGAGAGTTTTAACTCGAATTTCTATGACTTCTCCCTTATTGATAGGAATTTCAACCTGGTTGCAATTAACGACGTTTGGGTCAGCTACGTTTTCATCTTCCCACTCGTAAAATCCAGTGGAAGCATTGTATTTCTTAACTCTGGCTTTTCCTAGAGATTCTTTCCATGGAGAGAATGCGCCAGTTATCTTGTTTCCCTTTGCATCAGTGAATGTTATCTGTTCAGCAGTTTCGCTTGTTCCGGTTTTGCTTAAAACTCGGTAAGCTATCTTAAACTGAGCAGCATTCTGCATTCCATAAGTAGTTTCCTTAGGTTCAGGAATGTGCCACATTCCTTTGATGTGATAGGTTGGTGCTTTTATCAGAATAGGCGCTCCCTTTACGGCAGTGGTAACTGATGAGATCTTGCTAGCCTGGGCCGTGCTCAAAGTTTGTCGAGTATCGGTTAGCGTTTTTAAGTCCTTATTAAGTTTTAGTTGCTGAGCATCTGTAAGAGCTGCATTTGTGTTTAGTTGAGCTCTCTTGTCACTCAACTGCTTATCGATTTCGCTAATCTGCGACTTGGTTGCCTCAATCGAAGCAATGTTCTGCTTTACTGCTTGAATATCGTTAGCTGACTGAATGTGAGCATCAACCTGAACGACTCTAAAGTGTTCAGCTGATAACACAGCGGCATTTGGAGTTTCTCCAAGCGATTTTGGAACCTTCTTTTCCTTTGAGTAATTGAGGAACATCAAGCTAAAATCAGCAACGTACTGATTGTAAAAATCAGCTAATGCCATAGTAGACCCAGTGTTAAGCGTGATGGTTAGTTCGTTAGTGAACAGACCAAACCCTTGTGAGTAATTCTGGGTTGTGACTTTCAGCCTGGAGCTCATAGGTCTTAAGAATATTACCTGACGTTCGTTGTAACCAACGTTTACTGGGACAGTCTTGGTGATTTCAAGCTGGGGTTTTATCTGAAGTTTTGCTGCGCCCGCAGTAAGTTCGCCCAAACCGAACATGCGGTTAAGAACAACGCTTCTCTGTTTGGTGTCAACCGCTGTAACCTCATATTCGGAGTTGTCCGGTGTGATAAGAACGTCACCTACTACCAGAGTTCTCTGAACTACACTAGTCGGTGAAGTCGTAGCTTTTTCCATGTAACGCAAAGTATTCAGAACGTACTTGCTAACCGTCACAGTTTGAGTTTCATCAAGAACTACCTTTGCTTCAGCATCACTGAGTATGCTGAGTATGTCAAACGTTCCAGAAACTTTGTTCTGTGAAGGTGGTACCGCTGATTCGTTAGTGTCTTCGAAGTAAGAAATACCTCTAGCACTCAGATCGTTTATCAGAGTGGTGTAATTTATGTCGTTTCTTCCCTTGTAAGTAGAATCGAAGTAATTTAGATCTGCTTGAACCACAGATGTTACAATAACGCGACCTACTTCGAATCGGTCAATGTCATTAGATACGGCTATTGTATCGACAGGAATGTCCACGTACAGAAGAGGGTTTAAGAATGATTCGAAGAACCAATTTGCTTTGTAATTGAAAGTTGTCGGAGCTTGAACTGTCTTGCTGGAAACTGCATCCATCGTGTTAACTACGGTGGACACGTCCTGCAATTCGAACGATTTTACGTTTCCGTTCTCGTCTATCACACCAACTCTATTGGCATTGCCGGTTAGAAGAGAATTAAACTTAGCATCCAAAGAATTAACCTTGTTCGATAAGTAAGCAAACGAAGGAACAACAAAAGCCTTGCTGGTTCCATCCTGCAATTTTTGGTTGACTGTTACTGAGTCGGAACTGGTGCTCAACATCATGGAGAGTTTAGTCAAAAACTCTTGCAGGTTGTAGATGTCTACACCAAGTTCGGCTAGGTAATCTGATAGCGAGTTCTTATCGGCCATGTCAATTATCTTATTATTTTATCCACCTGGAATACCAAGTTTACGTGATCGGTGCAAGTCACTTCCACAATTGGCCGTCCTGTCCTTCCATAATTGTCCGGAAAATCAGCGGACGTTAGAGTCGTTATGATCCTTCCGTACGGTTCAGCTTGGTTAGTCATGTTGCTAGCATCGGTCTTTACGTAAATGACGAAATCGTCTGGAATTATCTGCGTGTCTATCACCAGCTTGAACACTTGTCCAGTTTTCCACTTAGTGACAGAATCGTTGATTCGTATCTCTAAATCTGAAGAAAGAGTCCAAGGAGATGGGTTCAAATTATTATTTGATATCGGTTTGTAGTGTTTTACGTAAGTGTTAGACACGCCCAAATCAAGAGAACAGACGTTTGCTACCGTTACGGCTGGGCTAGCCAAGTTTAACTGAGCAGACGATGAATACATCTGAGAATTATTCGTGATGGTCATCTGCCCGTTTACTGCTTTGTCCAGAGAAATTCCGTACCCGTTCTTAAACGGTGCTAAATCGTACGACATTAGGATGGAAGTTCGATTGTTGTAGAGATCGTCTAGCTGCTGGTTTAAGCTGTCTATTAGAAGCATGATTGCATCGGTTTCGCTGAACGCTTCCGATGCAGCGGCAACCGTCGTTTCTAGTATTTCAACTCTCTTAGTGAGAGCGTCCAATCCCGAAGTGCTGATCATAGCTTGTTTAGCTGCATTCAGGTCATCGCTGAGCTGTTCGAGTTCAGCTATCTTATCGTTGTACGTGGTCTGCAAACTTCTCAGCTGGGTTAAAACGTCAAGGAATAGATCTAGGCCAAATGTTGAGTAATCGTTTATTGATTTTTCAACAGCAACGTCTTCGATTGAAGTATCGAATTTGATGTTTATCTTGTGAGCAAATGCATTACCGTTGGTCCTATCGATAGCGTTAGGCTTTTCTTTTAGGATCATTGGTATCTCGTACTCGATGCCGGATTGCTCTACCTTGTTTAGGAAGTAAATTCCGTAAAGGTTTGTAACACTAGTAGGTTCGTTATTATCTTCTAACGGAACTGGATCGTACACGTCGTAGTACACTAAGATCGCGTTGAATTCGAAATCGTAGTTGTACACGGAGTCAGCTAGTTGAGCTAAACTCTTTATCGTTGGATCATCCGCAGCTACCGTGTAATGAGATAGGTCGAAATCGATTACCATACCGTCGTGAGTAGACCTTAGGTATTCAACTGTTCTAGTGTTTCCGCCGCCGTCAGTGTACGTCTTGTAAATCTTTTGGACCTTTGGAGTGGACGAAGGAACCCCGTACGGTGTTCCAAAGTACGCTGCTTGGTCCGTGTGATACATGTTGTTCGTAGAATTAGCTCCCCACCAATAACTTGGGCTGATAAGGTTCCAATCGATTACTGTGTTTAACGTGTCAGTTGATTTTTGCGTGCTTAAACCTGAATCTAGGTCAAAAAACGCGTACAAATTCATTCCGGCGTACGGGTGAGTATCGTCGTGATGACGTCCGTTCAAAAATTCAACGTCCAGCGGATCACCGGGAGCATTGAGTATCAACATTCCTGGGTTGTAGTTCTCGTCGGGTACTGAATTGAACAGAACGGTCGGCGAAGTTCCAACGTTCGTTGGAACGTTGATGTAAAGTTCGCTGTACGAATTATCCTGGTGTCTAACTGAGTTGACAACATCAATGTCGCCGATGTACTTAACTACTCGGTTGTAAGTAGAAGAACTAGCATCGTACCAATCTTCTGCCCACCTTTTTTCTCCGACCGGTAGAGTGTTTATCACTTCTGTCGCGTTTGCTGCTCTCCAACGAATTGCGCTGAGTTCCTTCAACCACTTCCAGAAAACTCTTTCTGCAACGTTGAGTTTCTTTTCTCTCATGTAAGTTTCCTGAGATATGAGAAGACTTTCAAAATTCAGAGCGTAATTTTGAAAGCTTAGCGCCAAGTTGATGTTCTGGTTGGCACTTAATCCGTCTAGGATAGGAGTTTCTCCGACTGCCAGAAATTGAGTTCGGTTATCGGTGACGAGCGTCGATGGAATTCCTATTTCAGGAATGCGTAACAAGGCAAACTTGGAAAACCTGAACTTGTTCGTGTTATTGTTGAACGTTAAGTTTAGGTCCTCAAGCCCGCTCTGAAACGTGTAAAATATTCCCTTAGACGTTTGTATCGGTTTTATCAAAGGAGCAACTGCCATCCGTTGTTAGATTAATTTATGATCACAGTGTTGTGACTGTTAGTTATTGTGTAATTTGCATAGTCCGCGTACTGCTCAGTCTTAGTAAAGCTGAAAGATGAATCTTTCGGCGCGATCTGCGCATTTGCTACGCTGTTTTGGTTTCCGAACCTAACAAAGTAGGCACTTCCTGTTCCAGCAGCAGCGACTGCTGCTACGTCTGTTGTCGGGATCGTTCCCCAAACCGAGCTGTTTATGTGGCCTCTCTTGTACGTGCTAAGGTTAGAGTTAGCACCGCAAATAACGTTTATACCGTTTGAAAGACCTGAATTTGAGATAGCAGGAAGGAGAGAGTAATCTACTTCTGTCATATCGTACAAGTACACTCTGTTAAGAATAACGGTAAACGTTTGCCCAACTGCTGGCCTATCGCTAGTCGATTCGTGAAGAAGCAGCCAGATGGAATTTCCGTAGTTGGTGTAACCGCTCGGGAAGATTAGGTCCACGTATATGAACTGCGGGTCTGTCTTCGATAGGGTCAGTTTTGAGTAGGTGTAGCTGAGATCTCCAGCAGCGGTTAAGGTTACCTGCTTTGGAGAAAAAGCTCCTCCGACATTTGAGTAACTCTGCGTGATAGCTTGCTTTGGAATTTCAACCTCTCCGTACAACCTCGACTTGATCGGGGTTGTAGAATCTCCGACGTAAAGACCTCTATCTGCTGCTCCACCTGTCGTTGGGTAAGTTATTGGCAGGTTTCCAGCGGTAGTGCCAATGACTATCGTCGGTACGGCTATTTTTGATCCAGCAGCAGTTGCATTGAACGCTTTGGTCATTGTAAAATTATCGGCCAAAAGAGTAGAAACTCCGGCTGCTTGGGTTAAACTAGCGATCGTAGCTGCGCCTGGCGTGGTGCCAGCTTTAAAAACGACGCTGTTGGAAACGACCAAGTCCTGAGTGAACACTTTGTTGACCGGTGTGTCAACCCCGATGTACTTGTTAATGAGGTCGATCTCCAGGTCGTTTATCAGACTCTCAATTGAACTTTTGAACAGGGTGTTGTTCGCGTTAATTATGAGCCTCATGTCTGACACAAAGGTCGTCTCCAAGATCGGAGTTATCGCTAGTGTAGTTTCGCTAAAAGCCATTTTGGTTGTTCTTTTTTGGTTATTTATTCCGATTTTTTATCGGCGTGTCATTTCGAATTTTCTGTCGTTCAACTGCTTTTCCACGTACTTAGAATAGTCGTCAATTGTCATTGACGAGACTGCATCTATCTCTGCGGTAACCTCGTAAACGTTTCCTCGAGTGTCCATCGTTTTTGCAACGATCTTGTACCTTCCAGCTGAATCGAACCTCCATATAAAGTACGAGGTTGTCTTAACTTTAGCAACTTCAACCGAATCTTTCGTTAGGGTCCATTCGGTCTCGATGTTAGACGGTAAGTTGGATATTATTATGAACACTGGATGGTGCAAAGGCACTATCATAGTGTTGTAAGTAGCTCTAACGTTAGTTGTGCTTAGCGAATTTTGATCAAATTCTGACGGCAGAAATCCTGTCTGTTCTCCTAGATCGTTATCGTAAACTACGAAACCGCCATCAATCCAATACCTTATGTCGGATGCCGTTGCTGCTTTGTGATCACTTAACGAGATCAATGTATCTGCGAATGGACAGTTTAGGAAAAGAAGGTCTTCATCTATCTGAACATTTGCTTGTAACAGAGTGGATTGAACCGAAACTAGAGTAGTCGCGTCGAACACGTACTCTGGTTTTTCGAAAGTGTATACTGATTTGACGACAGCTAGGTCGAAAGAATCGAAGTTGTCGACCGCGTTTATCAGATCGACGTCTATCTCTACTTGGTAGTCTGATAGAGTCACTACGAAACCTTCCGCGTACCCGCCGCTCGAATTTCTTATTCTTACTCTATCTCCCAACTGAAGAGTTGTGTTGGAGTAGATAGTAGGAAACATCCAACTTGATGGGCTAGGCCACAGGAGTCCGGATGGGTTTGGCCACAGTGGGTCGAGCTCGTCAGGCCAGCTAGACGGACCTCCCCATATTGGACCTGAAGGTCCAGGGTACCAACCAGATGGGCCAACCCATATCAAACCGTCATCGTCGATCCAGTACGGGCCGCCTGATGGGTAATCGTAAAACGGACCTGACGGACCGTAGTACCATGGGCCAGACGGTCCTACCCAGAAAGGTCCGGATGGCCCGACCATTGCCGCTTGAAACAGCGTGCATATTCCCAATTTTATAGTCTTGTCGGATATGTCTAAATCTATCGAACTTGGCAAGTAAGGCAGAGCATCAAAAACGCCAGAAAGAGTGTACTCAAACTTTAGTATGGAATGGTTCTTCTTGTCCTGGAACTTTGACGTGGCTTTTACGCGATTTCCTACTACTTGGTAACGGTACTCCTTCCAACCAGGAAGATTGGCTGTTTCCATGTAAGTGACAAAATCTTGCGGAGTTGAGATGAGCATGAAGAATTCTACTTCGGAAAATCCACCGAACTGGATCCTGGTTAGGTAGGAAGCCGGCGTGTCCATGTAAAGATTATCAAAATCTATGTAGAAACCGTCCATTAAGTCGCCAACGTATCCCATTTCTGAAAAAGTGACGTACTTCAAATCGCGGATCGCGGCGGTCGAGTAGTCGGATAGTGTCGGTTGTCCGTTTGCTGAACCTGTTCCCCACCGGTTCTTTGCCGGTTGAGCTGAATTTTCGTAAGTTTCGTAACCTGCCAAAGGATTGTATATCTGAACCTCTGTTTGAGGGCTTCCGACTCCGTATTTTTGCGAGTAAGTGTACCAATCTAAGTAGTGAGAAGTGACGTCAGATATTGGAGCATTGTCCCCGTTTAAGTTTATCACAGCTGCGTACGGAAAGTAAAGTGGGCTGTTTCCTAGATCCTCAACCGTTACGTTGCTCAAGTTCTTAAAATCGTACTTTGATTTATCCTGAATTTTGACGAACGCTTCGAGAACTGGTTCTTCTCCCATGACGGTTATCTTCCTACTTTCTGTAGAAGTTCCACCGTGCATGTCGTGAACTTTTAAAGTTATCGTGTACTCGCCGGAATACGGTAACATGTGAGGTATCTTATGAACGTTTGCAACCTTATCCCTCCACTCAAAGTAGTAATTCTGAGGACCTTCAATGATCCATTCAATCTCGTAAGCGTTCTTGTACCTCAAGAAACCAACTGTGTAGTGAGAATCGACCAAGTTAACTGTCCACCCAGTGCTGGTAGCACTTCCAACAGCAGTATCAACACTAACCTTTATAGTAGTAGGTGGGTAACCTATCGGAGCAATTTCCGTAACCGTTCCTATCATGTACAGGGATTGGTTTATCGAAACTGTGATCTTTACTCTTGATCCAACATTGAATGATTGAATCGTCGCACACGAAAAATACTTTGTGCCGGTAGTTATAGTGTTTAAGGTTGACGAAGTGGTAGCTTCGCTAAGTATGAAGTCTTCAAATGTTATTCCATCCAACTGCTTGATCATCAAGTCAGTTATGTAAGCTTCCAGAATTATAGGACACCCGATCTTTAAAAGAGTGTCATCTCCTGGTTCCAACGGATTAGTCTCGCCAATGTGGTAGAACTCGTAGTTCGTTAAACTTTCGTAGTACCCATCTACCGCATCGATAAGGTAATCTATCTGATCGCTAGCGTACTTCTGTTCGTCCTGGTAAGGTTCTATCTGTCCGAGGTTAAAAGTTACTATTGGAAACTCAGAGGTTCCGTCAAGCTTAGGGTAAAGCGGACGTAAGTCTCTGATCTTCAACTGAGTTGAAGAAGTGTTAGGCGAAAGTAAGTGTATTGAGTAATCATCGTTTATATCGGTTGATTCGATAAAGGTTGTGTCTGTCCAATTTCGCAAGTTAAACTTTGAAAAATATATGAACTCTCCGATTATATCCTTTATGACAACGTTTACTGGAAGAATTTCTTGCTTTAATTTTCGTCCGACTCCGTGCAGCTTGAAGAATATTTCCTCGACCGTGAAATTTGTAGTGGACTCCACCTCTGGCAATCCGTCCTCATCGAACGTATCGCTGGGAACGGTAAACGCGTAGGTGAGAGCTAAAAATTCGGTCTTCTTAAACTTTCCGCCATTCTTTATCTGACCGTTGAGATCAACAAAATTCACTTGAGCTGCATCTCCGACAGTCATTAGGTCAGTAACGTCCACCATCGCGTAATTCTGGTAGTACAACGAATTTGGGTCGACGTCCTGCCAGTATTCTTTTACTCTAAGAACGTCACGGTAGCCCAAAAGGTTGATGAGGTTCACTAGACCCTTGTAGGTTCCAACGTAAGGATAGACTTGATCTATCGTAACAAGCATGCTCTTTCTAGCAGCGTTTATCTGAGACCAGTCAGGGAGACCTTCTTTTAGGTCATATTCCTTTAGGAGCAAAGCGTCCTCACGGTTAAATTTTATTCCGAAGTTTTCCAACCATACTCTGTAACGTTCATCCTCGTCCTCTCCTTCCCCATAGAAGGTCAACTCCAACACTTTGGTCGAAGTAGATCCTACCACGTAATAGATTTCCATGACCCTAGTGTACGACCTCTCCTCGCTTGGAGTGAAGGCCACGTTCACTTGCATTGGGTAAGTTAAGTCAAGAGTTCCAACCTGACCAAAATCGCTGTGATTTATAGTGATGGAATCCTGCTTGTGAATGTACGGCGGATCATCTGAATGAACACCCTCTCTTTGAACAGTGAATAGGAACAGGTTTAGCTTAGCGTCCTGATTTACCCATTTTATTTCGAACCACGATCCGACTTCCATAGTTGGGTACTTGTAAACACCTGGAGCTGTGTTCTCTAGGATGAATACGTTCGACACGTCGAACAGGGCTAATGACACTGGCAAAAAATAGTCAGCGCCTTCCCAATATCCACCTGCGTTCAAGGAAAGGTTGTACGATTCACCGTTCTTATCGAAAAAAACTAGGTTGTTGACGTTCATGCGGCTAGCGGCACCTTTCGATTATTTATCATGCAAATCACAGGTGTTAGATCGAAAAGATCTCGCTCTCGCCCGTGAAGTTCAACGACACGAATTCTATCTTTTCGCCCTTCCCGATGTGCTTGTGTATCTTCTTGTACTCCTTGGCGTACCCATTCTTTACTATCTGCGTGAAGTAAGCGAACGCGTTGTTGGATTTTTCCTCGTTAAAATTCTGCCAATACCTCAGCAGATCAAGTATAGCTGACTGAATGCAGTCTTCCTTGTCCAACGGGTTTGTGAAGGTCAATTTTTGGATAGCCCTATTGGCTAGAAGGATGAAGTAATCTATTGCCTTAGGAGAAAGTTCTCCAGGTTTGTGCTGGTAACCAGTTTCCTCGTTAAGCAACCCGTACTTGCATCGTATTATCTCGTTTGTGAATTCCCTGTTGTTTATGTAGAATTTGTTAGCCTTTGCTTTCGACATTTTCAGCTGGTTCTTTTAGAAGTTCATGAACCTTAAGTACGGCTAAGTACGAATCGATCATGTCCATGAACGGAGACTGCACTACAGTCCCTTTGACGATAGTTTCATGATGCTTATTTATCGCACTTAACAGTTGGCTGGATGCTGCTAGGGAGGGATTTTCAACGAATGCACGGTAAACATCGTACTTTCCCGCGTTGCCCTTCGCTCCGATAGCGTTCTTCAGCTCTCCAGGTGAGAAAATAAACACCTTCTCTTCGTGCCCAGCTAAAACTCTGTCCAAAATCGCCTTTCTCATCATGCCGGTTGATTGGCAGATGTCTAGCAAAGCGTTACCCTTTGCTCCGTAAGATATTCCTTCGATGGCTACGATTACTCTTGGGTCTCCTGCGATTTCTTCGTTTATTTCTGATGCTAACACGTCCACCAAGTGGGAATAATTCGCCAGCTTGGATCGTTCTATTGCTGAATAGTTTTCTTTTGGCTTTTGCCGAGGGGTCAAGTACACGAAATGCAGGTTTCGGTACTCTAATTCGATGTCTTCTAAAAATTTACGGTACGATTTGGAGATTGAGGTATTGACACACGCTATCCACTTGAAACTCTTAAAGTCTCTAGAGATGCATACAGCTGGGAACTGAATCGAAAAATCTATGCCAATAACGATCAATTTTCATGGTAGTGATTTGTCGGTATTCTACACGATTTTTTCACTCGGTTTTGAAACCTTTTGCAGGTGCCTTATAGAATAGGGGTGTTGGGTGGGTGTAGATAAAAGAATAAGTCTCTTAGTCTACTTATACTCAATAAGATAATAAATCTGATTCCTAAGATCTTATTTACCACGGGCGGGCCCGAACCTGAAACCAAGTTCACTTTCTGAAGTATAAGAAACAAAAATCACAACTATGTTCAGCAGATCTGAAATAGAAAAATTCCTATTTTTCGACGTAGAAACAGCAGGCAGTGTAGCTTCTGCCAACGAACTATCCGAAAGGATGACTAACCTCTGGTCCCGCAGGTGCGAGTACCTGAGATCAATAGATAAACACCCAGAAAACGCGGCGATGTCAGACGATCAGCTTTGGTTAGAAAAGGCTGGCCTTCAGGCAGAGTTCGGAAAGATCGTGTGCATTTCTTTTGGAAAGGTGAAGTTTCAGGACGATCCTGACCTTCCACCGATCGTTCAGATAGTTTCCTATTCAGGAGATGACGAAAAAGCTATCCTTGTTCAAGCGACTAAGGTGTTCAACGGAATGTATAAGAACAAAGTCGTGCCGTTCGGTCACAACATCAAACGGTTCGACATTCCGTACATCTGCAAGAGAGCTTTCATTCACGGAATGGAACCGCCTGTGCCTCTTCAGGTTTGGGATAAGAAACCGTGGGAGATCGACGTTAAGGATTCTTCCGAACTGTGGAGCTTCGGCGCATGGCAGGAAGGGTTTACTTCGTTGAACCTTCTGTCAGCAGTGTTCGACCTTCCTTCTCCGAAGGACGAGATGGCAGGCGATCAAGTTCACTCAGAGTATTACGCAGGCAACATCGGAGACATCCAAAAGTACTGCAACAAGGACGTTATCGCTCTAGTTCGCATAGTTTTTGCTCTTAGCAAGCTAAACCAGTTCGAAGAGTCAGATATAATTTACAAGTAAGTGAACCATTCACGCTCTAAAAAAATCGAATTTCTTTGAAAGACATGAAATTTACTACCGATGCTAGAAAAATACTAAGCAACGGTATCAACGCTTTAGCTGACGCAGTTAAAGTCACACTTGGCCCTAGAGGTCGAAACGTAATCATCGCTAGGGACAATAGTGTCGCTATAACTAAGGACGGCGTGACCGTCGCTCGCGAGGTTCACCTTGAGGATTACTTGGAGGACGTCGGCGCTCAGATGGTCAAGCAAGTCGCTCACAAAGTTTCAATCGAAGCAGGGGACGGCACCACGACTGCTACCGTTCTAGCCAGCGCCATATTCAACGAGGGTAACAAGCTTGTCGTTGCCGGTTCCCACCCAATGGAACTAAAACGAGGCATTGAGATCGCGGCAAAAGAAATCATCCGAACCTTAAAGGAAGAAAGTCTCCTAGTAAAAGAGATAGAAAAGATAAAGCAAGTTGCTACCATCTCGGCTAACAATGATGATGAGATCGGCAATCTGATAGCAAACGCTATCGAGTCAGTCGGTTTCGACGGAATCATCACGATGGGCGAGAGCAAGACCAGCGAGACAATCGTTGACGTGGTCGAAGGCTTGCAGATCGGTAGCGGTTACATTTCGCCGTACTTCATTACCAACATCGAAAAATCGACAGTTGAGTTTGATAATCCGATCATTCTCTTCTACGACAGCAAGATTTCCAGTTTGCAGGACCTTCTGCAGTACTTAGAGTATTCAAACCAGGTAAGCAGGCCTCTTCTGATCGTCTGCGACGGTATTGACGGCGAAGCTTTAAACACTCTGCTCTTAAACAAGCTGAAAGGAACCTTACGAGTTGCAGCTATTCGTGTTAGCGGGTACGGTGATCTAAAGAAGATGAAGCTTGAGGACATGGCCATCATCACAGGAGGAAAGGTAGTTTCCCAGTTAGAAGGTAGCACTCTTAAGGAATCAGTTGCGAAAGATTTCATTGGTTCGTGCAAGAAGATCACCATCACAGCTGACAATACCACGTTCATTGGAGGTACTGGCGATCCAGAAAAAGTTCAGGAACGAATCGCGGAACTTAAACTTCTCATCGAAAATGCAAATTCAGATTCGACAAAACTGCTGCTAAAAGAACGCCTTTCTAAGTTCGAAGGTGGAGTAGCTATCATAAAAATCGGAGCTGCTTCCGAGATAGAAGCTCGCGAAAAAGCGGATCGCATCGATGATGCTCTTGGAGCAACTAGAGCAGCTATCGCGGAAGGCATAATTGCAGGAGGTGGAGCACCTCTGGCACTAGCAGCTGACAGGCTAAGTCTCGTTCTACCAAACAGAGACCAACAATTGGGAGTAGACTTGCTTAAGAAAGCATGCCAACAGCCTTTCCGAATCATCATAGAAAACGCGGGTCTTAGTCCAGACGTTATCTGGAACAACATTAAGGACCACCAAATTCAGAGCGACACTCAGTACTACGGGTTCGACGTTAAGAACGAAAGGTACTGCGACATGGTTCACTCAGGGATCATCGATCCTGTGAAAGTCGCAACGTCAGCTCTAGAAAACGCAGTCTCGATATCGGCTCTTCTGCTTACCACCGATTGCTTGATGGTGCAGAAACCAACGAAAGAAATGAACCCTCAGGTTCAATAAGTCAACAGCCATCGACAAGTAGTGCCTGGGCGAGCAACCGTTCCAGGCACTTGCTTTTTAGGGGCGATCGATAGATAAAATAAACGATATTTTGCTGGATGGAACTTTCTGACTACAAGAGCCTGATAGATGCGGTAAGGTGTGGGTCAGCTCCGAGCTTGGGATTCACAGACGAAGAGTTCGACCGAGTAAAAGCTTGCATAGACCAGGTTAAACCGATCGAAACGATCGACGTCTCGTCAGACCTTAGCATAGATACCTCTCAGATGGATTGTCTTCCGTCTGCTATTTTGGAACTTCAAAAGATGCTAGAGGACCAGCAAGGAAAGCTGCTTGACGGAATGAAGCAAGGGATCCTACGAGCAAAGGTTCAGGAGCTTAGAGACAACTTAGACACGGTCAAAATTTACTACGAAGCTAGACACAGGTTCCTGGGAGAAGTCATCGACACTTTAGTAAAAGAAGGCATAGCAAAAGCTAACCAAAAGATACAATCCATAGAAGCGCTTCCTACCTCTGACGCAGAAACGGCTAACCTCATTCAATCTACAACTACTCAGATAACTGGTCAGCTGATCGCGTACTTTTCCAACCAAGCGACTCAATTCGTTCCTAGCAGAGCAGCAACGTTTGCTCTTCGGCTCATCGGGTTGAACGGAGTAACAGTAAAACTGCCTGACCCAGAAACCAACCAGTTGGTAGAAACTACCGTTCAGATATTCGACAGTCCGTTTCTCACAAAGGATTTATTTGGAGTCAAGAGAATTTTTAGCTTAGTTAACCAGGATGCTTACGATCCCAACAAATCAAGCAATCCGCCAAAGGAAATATCAGATTACGATAGTCTGCCAGGCTTTTTGTACAACGGAAATTCACCTGACATTTACCCAGGCTTGTACAGAAAGATGGCTAAACCATTATCCTACCTTTTCACATTGGAGGAACGCGGGTTGACTGTGGACGAAAGCTTAATAGATCCTCAGCTAAAGGAAATAAAGGACGCTCCGACCACGGTAAGTGAAGGAGAGACAACCTATTACATTCAAAACCAAGCGACGTACGAAGCTTTTTACGATAGCTTGAAAGATGAGTACCCTAAGCGAGTAAAGAAGGAAAAGGAAGAAGTTTATCCTAACATCATTCAGTCAAGCAGTCAGGCTATCCAATCTTTAGCCATACGGGAAGCAGCTGACGTCTTTAGAAAATCTCCAAACATGGGGAGCACCGTCATACTGACTTTTTATGCCAATGCTAGGTCTGAGGTGGAACAGCTCATATCAGATTGCGATGATCAGCTAAAAAAGCTAGACACTCTCATCAAGGAAAATGTCATGGATGAGGAAGCTACTAAAAAGAAGATCCTTGGCATACCGTGTTTCACAAAAGCAGGAACAATAGTTCCAGAATCAGATCCAGGTTGTGAAGAAGACACTAAGAAAAAACTAGGAACTGACCCGCTGTACCTTAGAACGCTTGGAGAGATAAACTTCGGTTTACCTGACATAGGTTCACAGTGTTACTGGAAGGAATTTGCAAAGGCTCTGAACAAAATTTGCCTCTTACCATTTCCGGATCTAAGCGGACCTCCACCTGCAAATTTGGGATTTAGGTACTGGCCAGTTAACTGCGTTATTCCGGCAGGGCCAGCGTTGGTTCTTTTAACCATACCACCTATCTGGAAACCTCTGTTTGTAATACCAACAGCAGTTGGCACTCTGATCTGTTTCCTAACGATGCCTATCGCTCCAATAGGCATCCCTCTGCCGTCAATCTATTTGTTTTACTTTGCGCCGGACGGTACGAAGTACTTGCCGTTAGCGGTAAACATTCCTTTGCTTTGGAGCAACACTAAGAACTTAGTGTTCGGGTACGAATTGGACACATCTTCGAACTCTCAAAACCCATTGGGTCTGAACCCTAGTAATTCTTACAAAGGTTACCCAATAAAGGGTGCATTCACTCAGCCGTTAGCGATATCTGCCGCATCTTCCAAAGCGACTCGACTCGCGAAACTAGCGATCGACATAGCGAGCGGAAAACAACCGACCGTCACCAACATAAACGGTGAACAACTTCCGTTCGACATGAGTAGCGAAGATTACTCAAAGTATTACTTAAGCGAGACGGAGATGATGAAAAACATCGTGGATGCAGATCCGTCAAAAGAATTCGACCGACAGTTAGATCGACTTAAAGCCACGTTGAATAAGCAGCTTGATAAGTTAGGCAACATGCAAACTGAGTCGGTGAACAATCTTCGCGAGGAACAGAGAAACGCTAGGTCGGAAGCCCTTACCGAAGCAGAAACGGAAAAGAACCTAGCCAAGAAGAGAAAAGATAAGAAAGCAGCTAGGGCACTGAACACCATAACGATACAGCAGAAGATAAATTCAACAGTCGATGATTTTAACAAGCACATTGATAACATAAAATTCGGAACGATACGTTTTCCGAAGGATTCAACGAAGAACAATCCTGGAATACCCGAAGCTATCACAGCTGTGATCGACCTGATAACTATGGCATCCTTAGGTGACTTTAAAGTTGAGGAAAGTGCTAAGAGTTTAAACGCCCAGATGAAAAAAGCTGTTGCCAAGATAAACATGAACGAGGCAGTAACCAAACAGTCGTTTAACTTGGAATTGCAGGAAGATCTGGATGAGCTAAAGGATTCGCTGAACAACATGGTTCAGGAAACGATAAAGTACTTAAAGGGCGACCCGGTAAACTTCGATCTTTCTCAAGCGAAGGACGATGATGAAGCAAAGGAAATGATGATAGCTAACCGTAACCTTCAGGAATTAGCTAGAGACGCTTTAGCTTTTACAGCGGTTGCTCTTCTAAACCCGCCGAAGATAACCTTGTTCAATTTTTCAAAGAAGTGTTGCGAAATTTCGTCGCAGCCAGTTTTTTCTGGCGTTCCGCCTGAAGTAGCAATGGCATTCGCAGTTCTTTCTGCTCTGATGCAAGCAATCATTGATGGGTTGACGGTTGACAGCATAATTGGATTTTTAGGAATATCTGGAAAGCAAGTAGCATCATCTTTTTTGACGACATTGTTCGACAGTCTTATTTCCGTGATACCAAACGTTTCGTTGCCTGACCCAGCTAACCTTCTTCTTTTGATCCAAGCTTTCTTGGTTCCGATTCTCTCTTTAATCTCAATTCCGAAGGCTTTCAATCCTTTGCAACCGCCGTCAATCTCGATAACTATTCCGCTAGACCCAATTCTAAAACCTCTTTTGAAAGCTCTTATCGCTGCTCTAATAACTGCAACCTTTTCTCTTATAGATGAGGCAGCCGATGCTTACCGAAAAGCTAAGGAAGAGGCAGGCGGATCTACTGATTCAATGGTTCCACTAGCCGATCCTCCGACCGTCCCGGTGAAGGACCAACGAGGTGTGTTTGGCGTGTCAGAGGCTGATAAGGAATCCGCCAAACAAGTATTTTCAGCTTCGTGTGGGTTCGGTACTACTGTTTCCGTCACAGTTGACGAAACAAACACGCCAGTTGGACAAAGGTACGTGTTCACCGATCCAACTACCGGTGAAAGATCATCAACTGATTCGCCGGTTTTCAAAGTTTCACTAAGCTTGTCAGACGGCACGATCGTAAACTTAGCAGCATTTCCTCTTCTTGCTCTTGACCTTTACGGCTACTTCCACCTCATAACGGGCGCAGACATAATCGAATTCATTAGAACTCTCATGAATTCAGTTTTTGACATGATAGTTGCTCCGTTAAAAGCGGTAGTAGACCTTCTATCTAAACTTTCGCTATCTCTAAACAGTTACAGTTTCAACATAATAGAAGCTGCTTTACCTTTAATAACGATATTGAAACTGGCGAAAATTGCGATAGACGCAGCCATTCCAAATTCGGTAAAATTGAAAATAATAAGCCCAGACGCGTTCAACCTCATTCAGCTGACCATTATACCTGCTTTAGAAGCTATCGAACCTGTTCTGAAACAGATAGCATGGATCGGCGTTCTAGCTTTGTGCGCATTAGGCAATCCGATAACGAATTACATAACGGTTGCCGGCGCAAGGTTGATCCACCCGATCATGAACATGGACGATCTTCCACCTTGGGAAAGGTTGACTCACAAAAATCCGCTATTTGCGATTTTCTTGGACGAGATAGCTTGGAGAGGTTCGATCTATGCAACCGGTTCTCTTATATTTCAAACGAAAACACCAGCGGTCTTGCCGTACTCTCCTACTTTTCCGATAAATCACATTACTCCTCACATGATGTAAAAAAAGTGAGGTTGACAAAAACCATGAGTGTGTTCTCCGTATAATAAGAAAGAGTTATCCTTTAATAACGCAAACATGAGCTTAAAATTAGTTGACATCACCGTTCCTGGATCGGACGTTCTTACCCAGCCGACTACAAAATTCAACGAAACCCTAAACCTTATCAGCGGAGACAGCAAAGCTCGAGTTAAGATCTTTTGCAAGGAGCCGTATGCTCAGGAACTATACGATCTCTACGTGAACAATTGCGTCACCAACGAGATAGGGTCGAAGGACTTTTCTGAAGGTCAGATGTGTGTGGTCGTTGCAAAAACGATCGATTTTACTAATAAAATGATTCAGACCGAGGAAAAGTACTCAAAGACCAGCGTGGTCGTTCCTTTCAGGGAATACTCTGAGGATCCTGAGATACTTTTGAATGACGAGTCTTCTCGCGAATTCAGAGTGATCATCACCAAAACAAACTCCGGTGATTATTACGGTTCGGAGAAACAGACAGCTACTCTGACCCACCGCGAACACCTAAACGATTTCATGAAGGGCGACAAATGGTTCATCGTGAAGATCGTTAGCCTTGTGAAGGGTGGTTACCTTGCTCTCTACAAAGGAAACATCAAGTGCTTCCTTCCGGGTTCTCACGCGGCTGCTAACGTGATAAAAGATTTTGACGAGTACCTGAACAAGGAAATTCCTGTCATGATCGAAAATTACGATGCCGCGAACGATCTGTACATTGTTTCGTATAAAAAGTACGTTAAGTACACGCTGCCTCAGAGAATTCACGAACTTGAATTTGGCAAGAAGTACACAGGCGTGATGACCAACGATCCGTACGCTTTTGGCATCTTCGTAGAAATCAACGGTTACTTTACTGGACTTCTACACCAGACGGAATTCGCAGATTACGAAAAGTTCTGCTCTACCTTAACCGGCCCTGAAATTGACGTGTATGTAAAGGACATAGTCATCAAGAAAGGCGAGCCACGAATAATTCTCACAGACACTCTAAGCAAAGTTGATGAGGACAAGCTTGCATGGCAGGATTTCAAAACCAGGATCGAGGGCAAGACTCTAAGGTACGTTCTCGACAAGTCAGACTTTCACATTGAGGTCGACATGCCGGATGAGGATTCAACTTTCAGGACAGACGTAAGTCACCTTAAAGGTAAGATCCGAATACCTAACACCGGAAACGTCACCATCACCAGGGTCGACACCATTCGCAAAAACTTGAAACTGGATTTCATTGACATCTAATATTCTGACTCATCCTTAGATAAATAATCTAAAGGTATGAGTCATTCAGACAAACCCAGTTTGTTGACGAACTAGCTAGTCAATTTTAGAACATTTTCAAGCTTAACTTTCGTCAAGAACCTAGCACTCATATCCGATTTTGAATACTTAGGCCTAAGACGGGAAGGAGAAATCCTTCCCGTTTTTTTGATAAATAGTATCAGAAAAAGGCAGTTTACCATGGACATTCTCAGCTTTGACGAATTTAGAAAATCCGTACTAATACTTGAACAGGACGAACTTGGTGCTGGGGCTCCTCCTCCACCTCCTTCTCCAGCGGTAGACACTCCTCCACCGCCACCGACGACTCCTCCTCCTCCACCTCCTGCAGATTTTGGTGCAGGATCTTCAACCTTACCACCTGATCCAAACGCGCCAGTAGCAGCTCCTACTGAGCCAACCGGATTGCGCTTTGTTTTTATTCAGGACGCTCCTCAGAAAAAATGGCACGGTGAGTTCGATAAGGAAGGCGGAGTTAAGAGATTCACAGTTTACGAAGTATCTCAGGAAGAGCTGGAAAAGTGGTTAACCACTCACAAGGACGAAGAAAATGCTGAACTTGTGAAAGCTGCGCTAAACGGAAAGAGACCGATGCCGTCAAACGTTTACTCGGATTTCAAAAGAGAAGTGATGGACGGAACTCTCGGAACGGATAAGGGACCGATTGACGTTACTTTCGATTCAGAAAATGAATTTGACAATCCATCTACTGACGATCTGAGCGTTGTGTTCTTGAGATCATCGAAAAAATGATAATGGATTTTTTGCGGTTCGTGTACGAGTCAAAATACGATTTCTTTTCGGAAGAAATCGCGAATACTTTGATGAAACTCATCACGTCCAAAAAAGCCGAAGCTTTCAAAGGCCGGATCGCTAGGACTATTGAGTACGTCGATCCTGCGACATTTTCTCTGACAATAACAGTTGCTAGAAGCAAAACGTTCGAACCTAGCAAAAGTAAAATTTTCTACAGCGTTCCTTGGGAAAAGCAAAACTTTAGTAAAAATGGTTTCGCTATCGACGCAAGATCCTACATATTTTACGAGGACCACGCGCCTGACCCAGAAATAGAAGTAAACATAGTCATCGACCCTTCCAAAGAACCAGAATCTCACAAACTTTTATACTTCCGTCTTTTGGATTGCGTTAGACACGAGCTTGAACACCTTCTTCAGAAAGGGCAGAACAAGCAACCGCACCATTCAGGTTCTGAAGTAGACAAAAATCGAAAGGAATCGGAATCCTCTTACAAGTATTTTCTTTTACCGGATGAAATACCGGCGATGGTTTCAGGAATGAGACTGTCATCAGACAAGAAGGGCATACCGGCTGACGTTGAATTCGAAGCGTACCTTTCTCCAATCAAAGATTCCGGATTAATCACGGCCGAGGAAATGAAAGAGGTCATCGACTGGTGGGTAAAATTCACGATAAAACACTTTCCGGAAACAAAAATAAGCAAAAAGTATCGGATTCTTTAAAACCGATTTCTTTTCACAAATATAATAATTCAAATCCTTAAAATAAACAACAAGAACATGGCAAATTGGTTAGAACAAATCAAAACCGCGGTCAGCGAACTCGAAGTTGAGCACAACAAATTCTACAACAAGGGAAACAACTCAGCTGGTACCCGCGCCCGCAAGCTTCTGCAGGATATTAAACAGCTTTCCCAGGAAGGTCGTAACGACATCCAGAATGTGAAGGCTTCGGTTAAGCAGTAAGCAGATCAAAGTACCTCCTTTCTTTAATCTGAATGGGCAGAAGTGAAAACTTTTGCCCATTTTTTGTGAAACCTTTGCCGCCTTCTGTGTAAAAGAATAAGTAAAAATAACACCCCTAAAAAATCACATTTGAAAAATGGAAGACCTTTTTAATCTTAATCCAGACGATTTTACCGGTAAATCAGGAGGCACTCGAAAAGTTGACGAAAACCTTTACAACCCAGGACCCGATCAAGGGCAGAACGGAGTTTACAAATCAATCATTCGTTTCATTCCTTGGGCACAAGACCCGGCAAAGAGCAAGTACAAAAAGTACTCAGCAAAACTTCAAAACCCGTTAACCAACGAGAAAATTTTCGTTGATTGTCCGTCCACAACCGGAGCACCATCAATCCTATGGTCGCTTGACTTAGAACTCAAGAACCTAAAGGAATCCGAACCTCAGACCGTTGAGGAAATCAAAAAGTACTTTAACCGTTGCTACAACTACTTCTCTTGCATCTACATCAAGAGAGATCCGCAGTTCGAAAATCTCGAAGGAAAGATCAAAGTTTACTCTTTCGGTTACGGTATTGACAACCTCATCCAGCAGGAACTTCACCCGGAATCGGAGCTTGTCGTCGAGCAGTCGATCAACCCGTACTCTCTCACTGAGGGTAAGGATTTCGTTCTAGTCGTAAAGCGTAAGACCAAATCGTGGAGAGACTACACCTCCAGCAAGTTCATGAAAGAAGTCAGTCCGCTGATCATCTCTCATGGCGGCAAGGAAATTCCAGTATCAGCGGATCCGAAGGTGATGAATTTCACCAAGAAGTTCCTTCTAGAAAATTCGCCTGACCTCAGCCAGTACTTCCTAAAGGAATGGACAGAAGAGGAATACGTGAAGATTGCAGAGTTCATCAAAGCGATCGTTCCGTACAAGCAGATCATCGATAACTTGGTAGCAGGCTTAAGGGATGAGAAGATGAAGAAACTCTTTACTTCAACTAAACCGGCTACGAAGCGCACTGCTCCAGCCGGCGAGGAACTTGAATTCACTCCAGCTCCAGCTCCTCAGTCTAAAAGTCAGTCTATATCAGTAGAACTTGACGAACCAGACGGTGGTCCGGAAGACATCAGCGAACCTGAACCGGAAGAAATGCCAGCTCCAACTGCACCACCTGCAACAACAGGAAAGGAAAAAGCCGGAGCGAAGAGTACCGACCTTGACGACCTTCTGGCCGACATGTAAAAATTAAACCACAGACCTACCATGGTAGAAAATCCTACCGCTGACGCTGCCTCCCCTAACAAGGAGGCAGCTGTTTCAGCTGAGAAAATTGATCAGACCAAGCCAATCGCTAGATTGCTTGGGTCTATTAGTTACGATAACGAAGAGGATTGGGAACTATTCCTAACAACGATGACTTCCCAGCAAGTCCTCATCGTTTTGATAGCTGCTGCTCGGTACGCTCAAGCTAAAGGTGCGTACAATTTAGAAGAGTCAGAACTAATATCGCGAGCTATAAAACGCTTGAAGGTTCACACTCAAGAAGCGATGCAAGCCGCTCAGAATAAAGAAGAATCACAGCAGTCACCACCTGAAGAAAAACAACCATGAACATAGTAATCGACGGTAATGCATTTCTAAACGTAGCTACCAGCATTGTCAAGAATATTCTCGCAAACGACCGTTCGATCGGAGAGCGGTATTACGTCAACGATTTACTATCGGACGATAAGTTCATGCTAAAGCAGGCAAGCAAAGATCAGTTCAAAAAATTCTCACTGAATTACCTAGGAAGCATCTTTGCTCCGTTCAAGGAAAACATCACGTCAGTATTCATAGTTTTCGACTCTAAGAGTTGGAGAAAACAGTTCATAAAGGATCACGTTGAGGAACACGGCGAGGGAGACTTTGCTTACAAGGGCACTCGCAAGTACGACGATAAGTCATACTTATTCTTCGATTACTTTCAGGACGAGCTCTTACCATTACTAGTTGAAGAGTACGGTGTAATCACCAGCCGAGTTCCTGGAGCAGAGGGAGATGATCTGATCGCGTACATCTGTGAAAACGTCAACGAAGACATCTGCTTGTGGTCAGTTGATAAGGACCTTACTCAATTACTCGAAAGTGAAAAGAGAAAAGTCATTCTCCTGATGCCTAAGATGATGACCAAGTTCAAGAAAATTTACACAACGGAAACGTTTGAACCGATCGAAAGAAAGGACGTTGATTTGTTCAATTTCGACCTGGAAAGCGTTGATAATTCGGCAGTTGTGAACGTCCTGACAGACTTGATCACTAAAGATTACCAGCACCACCGAATCAACCCATCAGCTGATATTCTAATGAAGATTCTAGCTGGCGATAGTTCTGATAACATTCCTAGAGTTCACGAAAAGTTTACTCCTTCCAAAGTCGTTAAAGCTATGGACAAGATCAAGGAAACCGTTGAGTGGAACGACGTAAAAAACTTAGTTGATTCAGGTGACCCAGCTTTCATGGATTTCTTGCATAAGGTAATATGTGACACTCTGAAGATAAGTGATCCTGGTGAATCTCAGACGATCCTGAACAACCTGAACCGAAACCGCAAGCTTATACGATTGAGCACAGCGGTCATGCCTAAGGAATTGGTGGAAGCGATGAAACGTTCGGTTAACCTGGACAACAGAAAACGCTTCAACTACTTTAGGTTCAAAAAAAATTACAAGACCTAATGGAAAACGCAGTTGGATTTACCCCTCTATTCGAAAGAGTGATGATAAAACCTGATGAGGTTGAAAAAAGAACCGAGACCGGCATCATCCTGCCAGTAGAATCAAGAAAGAGACCCAACACTGGGATAGTGGTCGAAGTGGGCCACCTCGTTTCCCAAAAGAACTGTCCGATAAAACCCGGAGACCACGTTCTTTACTTGAGGTACGCTGGTTTTGACGTTGAAGTCGACGGCCAGATCTATCACCTGGTCATGGCAAACGATTTGGTTGGCATTATAGATAAGTCTATAAACAAATCGTTCGAACTCAAAGATTATGCATAACAAAGTTTTAAGGTTCACGCAATTCATAGCCGAGCAAAAATCCCAATCTTCACCGGTTAGGATATTTTGCGACATGGACGGAGTTCTAACGGACTTCGATCGTGGTTTTAAGAGAATGAAGCTGAACCTGCACCATCACACGCCAGACGAGTACGAAAAGAAGCACGGTCGTCATTCTATATGGCAGATCGTAGACAAACGGAAGGAAAAGTTCTGGAAGAGATTACCTTGGACCGGAGACGGTCGCGAACTTTGGGATTACTTAGAAAGGTACAGCCCCTACATTCTGTCTGCTCCGAGCCGAAGCGAGTACTCTAAGGAAGGTAAGCTGATGTGGCTTAAATTGAACTTGGGCATAAACCAGAAAAAGGGTATTGAAACGCCAGAGGAACTGGAAGCTGAACCAGAAAAGAGGATCATCTTTTCGAACAAGAAGGAACTCTTTGTCAAGACGGCGAACGACATACTCATAGACGACAAGAAGAGTAACATCGAAAAATGGACCGCTGCTGGCGGAACCGGCATACTTCACGATGATTCGACAGATACTATTAGGTTATTGGAAGAAATCATTTCAAAGCTTCAGGGAGGGTTTGAAGAAGAACCTGACACAGAAGCGGACGAAACCCCACAGGAAGAAGAAACAGCCGATCAAGGCGCATAGTTCTCGGACTTAAACCGAGTGGTGGAGTTGACCAAATCGGTCAGCCTAAAACGAAAAAGGAGCTCAGCGAGCTCCTTTTTCTTTTCAACAAAACCAAATGTCGGGTTAGAAGGATGGGGTAAAACCTGTTGACTGTGATGAAAGCTGTCCTCCAACCCGTGTGATAGTGATACGGTTGATGAACTTGTGGATTCCTCTTGGGAAGTCAACCAAGATGTCGACAACTCCTGCATTGTTCTCGAGAACTTCTGTCGTGTTGTTGCTATCGTCGAAGATAACGTCGAACCAGGAAATTCCGCGAGCGTCTTGTACAGCTGCCAAGTAATTCTTGATCATGGTCTTTACTCTCATTCTCGTCGTAACATCGTTCCAATCGAACAGGAAGTTCAGGAGGATGCGTTCAACGTCTCTTTCGATTGTGATGAGAGCTTCCCTTACGTGAATGTTGTTCAGAGCCGATTTTACTCTTTGGTAACCAGTGTTGTTTGAGAACACCATGACTCCGAATCCCCTACGACGAACGATCAGGTTGAAACCTGCTGGTTCCAAATAATCTCTATCGCTGTTTGTGAGATCGTATTCGAGTCCTGTTATTTCAGGATCGGTCAGGATGCCTCTCTTACCAGCTACGATAGAGAAGGTGTTTCCGCTGTTGTACTTCTTCATGAACGCGTTTGCCACGTACATTGCCGGAGGGATCGATTTGTTCTTTCCGTTTTCGAAAATAACGATGTTCGGCATGAAGTAAGCTGCGTAGGAAGATAGTGGGATTCCGTTCTTTTCACCAGTTGCAAAGGTGAACAAGTAATCCGGGTTAGAGCTCAGGTCGCCTCCAGTTGAAATGTACTCGGTCGATACCAAGCGAGTCGTTAAATCGATGAAGCTTGGGTTGACTGACCTTTCGTACTGTGCGAAGGACGGAGAGTTTGCGATTACGAAGAGCTTTCCGTGATCAGCTGCTAGCTGAGCTAGTTGCTGTTTCGATCCTGGGTAGATCTGTCCTTCGAACGAGTCGATGAGGTACCTGAAGTCCAGGGTTTCGTTGTCAGCTAGGGTCGATGCTAAGTTGCTTCCGTCGAATAGGAAGTCCAGTATGTCGTTCTGACGATCAGCTGTACCGTTAGGGTACAAGTTGAGGTCGTTGAGGTTCATAGCCGGAACTTTCTGTCCTACTAAGCTTGTGATGTAATTCTTTATTCCCTTGTAAGCACGAACCGTAGTTCCGGTGAGCTTGATACCAAGGTTGTTAACGTCAGCCGGTGCTGATGTGGTTACTGTGTACTTCAGAACAGTTACAGTTACTCCAGAAGGACCGTATGGACTCTTGGTAACTTTCTGTGCTGATACAGAGTTGATGCGAAGCATACGACCACGTTCGGTTCCTGCTACGATGTTTGCTTGGAGGTAACGACCGACCTTAAAGAAGTTGTCGATGTTTGCTCTCTTCGTTGCATCGTACGGGAAGCCAACGGCTGCGTTTGAAGTTTCGTTTCTGCTAGGATTTCCGTACAGAGTAGGATCGATCTCGAAGACCAGCCTGTTCGGTGCGAAGTACTGGTAGGAGATGAAGTAATCAGTGTCGGTCATGTCAAAGTCCATCCTGTAGAAATCTGAAGTCTGGTTGACTATCCATAGGTAATCGCGGCCAGCGTCAGTTATCGATTCTGCGTCTACCTGGTTTGTCCTAGTAACGTCAGTGAATGCTTGGAAAGTGATGTACTTAACAGCGCCCTGAGTTTTGATGAAACCGTCAGATGCTATGTACAGAGTAGTTGGAGTAGGAGTTCCGTATTTCAGGTAATCACCGTTCTTTACGATACCCTTCATCCATGCTTTGTAGAGTTTGCTTGCTTCCGTTGCGATTATCTCGGTAGGAGTTTCAGCATTTATGTAGATCTGGCCGTCGATGTAAGTCGGTACGTAGGTCGTGAGTTTGAAGTAGAATGCGCAGTCAATAGGTTTTCTGTAGCTGAGCGTGTCGATCATAGCTACTGGGTCAACTGCGGTTATACCGTCGTCAACCACGTAAGCTGCGTGAGTTCCGTTAGCGATGCTGAGTTCATCAACACCGTGACCGATTAGATCGATTCTTTGTTCTGCCATAGGTTCTGTATCTGAACCGCTGTCAAAAGTAGCGTTCGTTAGGTCGATCATGTCGACTTTCTTGTAGTCGAGTGCTACGAATACTCCGGTTTCCGGAAACTTACGATTGAACACTGTGTCTATAGCTACGATGGTTCCTGTGAGGTCCCTGAACTCTGGGATGATGCATCCAACAGTCTTAGCGTACAGAGTAACTTCTTTCAGTGCGGTAAAATCGTTGATCTTTGAACTGATGATACCTGATGCGGTGAAGTATTGGCTGTAAACCGGGTCGCTCGATAGCTTCAAGTAATCGGTCCAGTCTCCTTCAACGACGATGACTTCGACGAAGTAGTCCTGAACGATGTCGTCCGGGTTCAAGAATTCTGGGATCTGAACTTTGTCACCAAGGAGGGCGTAGTATTCCTTGACGGTTATGTCGTATCCAGTAACGTCTGCTATTCTTACCCAAGCGGTAACATCTTTCCTTGAAAGATTTACTACCGTTAGGATCTTGTTTGCATCGCGATCGGCTGCTCCGTGCTGCGCTGGGTTGAGAATGTAGTCATCTCCCAGCTCAATGTTTTTCCACTTGTTAACCATGTCAACGTCTGCAAACCACAGTTTCTGTGTGTTGTAGAAATTGGACATGCTGCTCTTGTAGTTGGTATTGTCCCAAACCGCGTTGTTGGAAGCTGATTCAGAGTTGAAAGTAGCGAAGTAAGCTTCGTCGGTTGCGGAGACAGGAAGGACGTTTAAAGCGTAAACAGGTCCTTGCCTTAGAGCAACATCAATCGTCCTGTGGAAGTAGCTGCCGTTTTTCTCTAGCTTGGTGTCAAGCTCCCCGTATACGATCTGGCTGGTTCGAGTGCTGTCTACCAACACAACTGAGTTGATAGGGCCCTTTTTGCTAGAACCGATAACAAGCCGCCCGGTCGAGATCGGGAGAGCTAAGTTCTGGCTCTCATCTATCTCTACTGTGTATACGCCACTTGACTTGAACCTGTTCAGATTTAATTTTTCTGCCATCGTGTGCTATCGTTATTTTTTAGGTTATTTATTTATCACCCTGTTCCCAAAATCGACTTTCTGGGAAAATGACAGGTCACAACTGAAGTTATTTATCAGATTCTTACCTACCAAACCTAAACCGTTTCGCTGTTCTCAATAAAAGATGACATAAAAATGACTAATTATGCAACCTAAACTGCGATTCATAAAGACTAAGGAGGTTAAAACACCTTCGTACGGAACTCTGGGTTCTGCTGGCATTGATTTTTTCGTTCCAGAAGCTTTTCCTGAGCAACGGTTAAACCCAGGAGAGGATATTCTCATCCCTAGCGGAATAAAAGCTAGAGTACCGGATGGTTACGCGTTAATCACGCACAACAAGAGCGGAATAGCTACCAAGAAGAGACTTCAAGTCGGAGCTTGTGTGGTGGACAGCGATTACCAGGGTGAGATTCACATTCACGTTTACAACACAAAAGCTGACGGAGCGGTAGAAATTGCCCCAGGCATGAAACTGGTTCAATTTCTTTTAATTCCAGTAGCTCACGCTGACCTGGAAGAGTGCAACACGCTGGAAGAAGTGTTTCCGGTTCAATCGGAAAGAGGTGACGGCGGTTTTGGGTCAACCGACACTAAATCTGAAGCTATGGAAGCTACACGTTAAAAATTTTGGTAAGTTAATGAAAAAGAAACGGTTAACTCGAGATGACATGCTGAACTGGTGGCTCAAAAAGTACCACAAGAAAACGGTTGAGCAAGTTATTGCCGAACAACCAAAGGAAGTTCTTCAGAGCCCAGAGTGGTTCAAACTTTACCCGGTCACAAAAGCGCAGCACGATGAGTGGTACGCTTGGGCAATATCCGCTCTTTCGAAGGAACGCGGACTTTCTGAAGAATCCGTACGAAAGCTGTTTGCTTTCGATTACTTGAACTGTTCGCCGTATTACGTAGAAGAAAATCAAGAAAATGATAGTAAGCACCGAATTTAAAGTCGATGAAGCCATGCTAGTCGTCTCCTACTACGATGAGACTGGCAAAGTTGCGTTTATACAGAAACCAATACCAGCAGTAGATCAGTTCAACTGGACGGTTACCGCAAACCCTACCGAATTTAGGAACTGGGACAATCGTTTTTTACGTAAATCTCCTAGCAAGTGGCTCAGCCGGTTCAGGCTGGAAGAACTCACTCAGTCGAGACTCACGCCGGACGAACTATCCCGTCTCTATTCGGATTACAGCCCAAGAAAGTATTTTCTCGACATCGAGGTAAAGCTTGATTCTCAGGATTTTCCTGATCCAGCAAAAGCTCTCATGGAGGTCAACCTCATAACGTTCGTCGGAGAGAACAACATAGTTTACACTCTTTCCACTATGGAAAACTTTGACGTTGAGACTCAGCAGAGACTCGTCGATGAAGTTAACCAATACTTTAAGGATGCAGGCATAGAAACCGATTTCACGCTAAAGTACCTATACTTCGAAAAGGAAGAGGACCTGATGCGAACGTTCTTTCACAAGTTATTACCGAAGATACCGTTCTTGACAGGTTGGAACGTGATCGGATTTGACTGGATCTACTTGATCAACCGAGCCGATCGATTAAAGATCGAGCCGATGAAGTACATGCCGTGCGAGAAGCTCATAGGAAAAGCAAAGATGCCGATCCACTTGGGACTCCTCGACTACATGGAAGTTTTCATGAACACCAAACCTTACAAAGTTGTCGAGAACTACAAATTGGAGTACATTGCTGAGCTCGTTCTTGGTGTCGGAAAGTTGAAACACGAGTACGGTTCGATGCTAGAAGCGCAGTCAGACACTTTCAACTTCGTGAAGTACAACATCATCGACACGTGCCTTGTCAAGCTGATGGACGATAAACTGCAGCTTCTTGAGGTAGCTTTTGCTATCTCAAAGTTTGCTAGAGTCGATGTTTCAAAGGTTTTCAGCGCGGTATTCATCACCGAAACTCTCATGTGCAGGGAATTCTTAGGAAGAGGTAGATACATGTCCAACGACAAGAAGGATCTCGACGAGGAATCGACATACGACGGCGCATACGTTATGAAGCCAGTTCCAGGTTTTTACAAGTACATCACCCTTCGAGACTTCAACTCCATGTACCCAAACCTAACCATTCAGTTCAACATGTCGCCGGATGCTTACATGGGACGAATTTCTAACCGGGACGCTGACGTGCCGAACGATGTCATCTTCACTATGAACGACACTTTATTTACGAACAAGTTCGACTCAGCTGCACGAACCATTCTTACGAGGTTGTACAGCGGTCGTGTTGACACAAAGGACAAGATGAAAAAGTTGGAGGCTCAGTTAGAAAGTGAAAAGGCGGAAAAACAAAAGCTTAATTAAAAAAATCAGAAATTTCATGGCAGGATTCGACATAGAGGAACTAATGTCCATAAAAAATGCTTACCAGGGACAGAGATTCCAGTGGATAAAACCGCCAGCATCTGAGAGACAGAAACTAGGAACGGTTGTGACGGTCATTGACGTCATACCAGGCCGGCGCATAAACACGGTAAACGGACCCGTCCAAACTTACTTGGCGGTTCTGTCAGACCAGTCAAGGATAGAGTCAGAAGCTCTCACAAATAACCTTATGATGCTTCACGAGGACCAACCGCCGTTGACCAGAGACGAGGTTCTATCAATTTACGTTGAACCGGAAGTAGACTTGGATGCTGTCAAAAAGGACCTTCCGGCTGACTTGCAATCTCTTTCTACCCTTCAACCTAGCCAGAAAAACCTTGGAGTTTCAGGACCGTCTGATGTCGGTTTTGCCACAGGAGTAAGCGGCAGTCCTGACCCGCCAGCGCAGCAGAGACAACAAATCCAAATCGACACTAAGGGCCTGTTTGGAATGTTCTCGGTAGAAGAGACTGACGTCAACCTTAAGGTATCTGTCCAGCTTCCAGCAAAGAACCTTCTAAAGATGATGTTTACTAATTCTCAGGACAAGGAGCAGTTCCTCGACCAGCTGTCCGCCCATATAAATAACAGCATAACGCTAGACGCTATCAAGGCTTCCGTGCGCACGTTCATGGGCCAGGACAAAAAGAAAAAGGAAGATGACCAATAATTCAAACCCTCTGGAACCGGCAAAGATCGTTAAAACGATCACTCCGCTTGAAGGAGGAAAATTCGACCTGGTTTCTCTAAGCAGAAACACCGATAAGGATAACAGACTCGTGTCGAAATCCAACTTCATAGCTATCATTCCGTTCGAGAGAAACGAGGAAGACAAGATCTCTTACATCTACGGCGTCAAGTTTCAAAACCATGCTACTGACCGAGCGGACGTTTCCTTGCTGGTCGATACTTTGGATTCAGAAAGAGATTCAACCGCTTACGATTCCGTCGGTCGAGCTCTTTTGGAAGAAGCAGGGTTGAACATCGACGAGATCGGCATTACTGAGGATGACCTTTTTTACTTGGGCCCGATGACGTTCAGCGAACCCATCAGCGCAAAGTTTAAGTGCTATGCTATCGACCTTACGAAAGTCGTACGACCAGACGAGCAGTTGGAATTTACGACTACCCTAGCCAAATCCCCGTTCACCCGAGGTGAATCCGAAATCGTTAGATTAGGTTTCCATCAAGTCGTCAACGGCGATTACCCAGACGTCACGATTTTAGCCGGAGCTTTTCTCTTAGTTTCTTATTTTGCGTAAAACTCGCGTGATCTTCGGTGTACAATACAGTATACCGAAAAATACGCATTACGCATGGCAAAAACACCATTTGAAGCGTTTGAGAAGTTCACCGATAACTTGGAAAAACGCGTAAAATCAATAGTCGAATTAAAGGGATTCGCGGATATCAGCGAGTTCATTCCTACCGGAAATTACCTACTAAATGCACAGCTGTCCGGTTCAATCTTCGGAGGTTTTCCAAACACTCGAAGCATTGGAATAGCTGGCGATCCAGGAGCTGGAAAAACTTTCCTCTGCATGAATGCTGTTCGAGAGCTTCAGAAGATGGGTTACTACGTGTTTTACATTGACACCGAGGGAGCTATCGACTCAACCGACTTTCCGAAGTTTGGAGCTGATTTAGGAATGCTCAAATACTACAGGATGAAACTGATCAGCGACGTTAAGTTTTTCGTCGATGGTATGATAAAGACCAAGAAGGAAAGTTCAGACCTAAAGATCGCTCTGTTCGTCGATTCTGTAGGCATGTTAGACACAGACAAATCTATCGCTGACATCGAGAAAGGAAAGAACGCAGCAGATATGGGTCTTCGGGCTAAGGAGCTCAGGGCTCTTTTCAAATCGTTCACCTTGGACCTTTCCAACTTAGCCATTCCCTTCATCTTCACTAACCACACTTACAGCGGGACCGATGCATACACCGGCAAATCCCCCAGCGGCGGAGGCGGTCCAGAATTCGCAGCTTCTATCATTCTCATGCTTAGCAAGGGAATACTACGAGACGATGAAAAGACTGCAACCGGAATCATCGTTAGGTCGAAGACCAGAAAGAACCGTCTTGCTCGTCCGATTGAGATCGAATTTCACATCTCTCACCAGAAAGGTATGAACCCATTCGTTGGCTTGCAGGGTTACGTTGATTGGGTCGGCTGCGGAGTCGGCCGTGGAAAAAAATTGACCGAGAAGGAGTACCTAAAGTTAAAGCCGGACGAGCAGAAAGATTGTCATCCTTTTACAGTCGGAAACGACACATTCTACTTCAAGCCAGGACCAAAAGCTCAGAACTACATCATCAGTCACAACGGCGATGAAGTTCCAGTTAGACAGTTCTTTACCTCTCGTCTCTTTACACAGGACGTGCTTCACGCATTGGACGAGAACGTCATAAAGCCGAAGTTCAAATACCCAGAAACAGTTGAGGGTTTGTCCGAACTGGAAGCAGAAGAATTAGCTGACTCGGAAGAGGAAGGACCGGGTGATGAACTTTAAGATTCAAGAAACTCTTCCCATAAAGTATTCTTTGGGATTGCACCAGAGCATGCCAAACTATCCAACGTCTCAGGATTTCATGTTCGACGTGATCTCGCACCTAGTTAGAGTTGCTGAGTCACGTGAAAAGGAATGGAATCCAGCTGATATAAAATTCTCAGTAAAGACTCTCAAGTACGTTTTTGGTGACAACACTAAATCCGAAGAATTCTTGGGACGTATAAAAGCCATACTGAAAGACCTCATAGATTCCGAGGCGCTCGAAAGAAGAGGCGAATACCTTTACATCAGCAAGTCGGAATTTTCACGGTACTATTCAATAAGTTAACCCAATTCACATGGTAATAGATTTTAAGGAAAATATCGAGCTGCTGGAGAAATTGATATTCAATTTCGTTCTGATGCCAGACGATAATGAGGTAGTGATCAAACCAAAAAATAGTGAGTCGATCGACAAACGTGAAGTCATCGCTGCCGTGAAACCTCACTATTTTAACGATGATGTTCTTCAAAAAGTTTACAGGGAAGTCAAAAAGTTCTTCGTTGAATACCGAAAAGTCCCAACGAAGAACGAGATCAGAGAGTTGTCCAATTTAGCCAACCTTGACATTCCGGAAGATAAGTTCGAAAAGCTATTTGAAATCGACTTAAAATCGATGACTTACGATTTCTTAGTCAAGTATACCAAAGCTTTCGTTCTTTTGAAGAACCTCAATGAGGTAACTATCGAGACTCTTTCCTACTTAAAAACGGCAGAGGTAAATCCAGATAACATCGAGCTCATCACCAACGAAGTTCGAACTAAGTTCAGCGATAAACTCAACTTATCTTTTACTAGCGCAGATTCAGGGTTAAACTTTTTCAATGCTAATCACCACATTCAACTTTCAAAAGTCGGAACTCCAACAGGTTTTCCGTTTTTCAATAAGGTCTTAGATGGCGGATGGAACCCAAAAACGTTGGTCATATTCCAAGGTAGGCCGAAGGTCGGAAAATCGATGGTTCTTTCGAACATCGGAGCCAGGGCTTTCTTAAGCGGAGTTGACGTTGGTATCGCTACGCTTGAACTCTCTGACCGAAAGTACATGAAGAGGTTAGGGTCCACTATCCTAAACATTCGCACTAAGGAGTACGATTCTTACTTGACCAAGGAAGATGCGGTCGGCATCGACGAACGAATAAATTCTTTAAGAGAAAAAGTGCCCAACTTAGGACACTTGGAAGTTAGAGAATTTGGCGCGGGTTCCGCCACCGCGATCGACATAGAAAATTACTTCTTACGGGTTCAGCAGAACACCGGCATCAAGTTCAAAGTCATAATCGTAGACTACCTGAACTTGATGAGACCTCTTCGAGATCAGGGAAACATGTACGGAAACGTAAAGACGATCAGCGAGGAACTCAGAGCAGTCGCCATACGAAACGAATGGTGCATCATATCAGCTACTCAGATAAAACGAGAAGCAGTAGATGATCAGGACTTAGGAATGACTGATGTCGCTGAATCGTTCGGCCTAATTCACACGGTGGATTCATTGTTCGGTCTGATAAGAGGTCCGCTTGAAAGAAGAATGAAGATAAAGCTTATCGCAAACAGAGACGGCGGTTACAACGAGAGCTTCAAGATGTTCAGGTTGGATTACGAGTATTCCAAACTGATAGAAGAAACGGATCCAGCCTCCGAGTATTACTCAGACGATGACGATACTCAATCGCTGGAAGAACAGATGCGAAGCCAGTACCAAACTGCTCAGACTACTGACGTTCCGTCGTTGGGATTGAACCTAGACGATGATTTTCCGCAAATTCAACCCCAGGTAGCTGAGGATTTTCCGCAGCAACCTCCTCCTGAAAAACCAAGAGGGCCAAAAAAGTCTCATGATGACATACTGAATGAGATAAGCTAAAATAACTAACTAAACTTTGAAAGACAATGAAGATACGATATTCGATGATGTAATCGAAGATCAGTCAGACGATCAAGTTGACGAACTTATGCCGTCTTCGGACCTTGTGGATTTTGGAGCGGACGACTTACCTGAAGAACCGGTGGATGAAGATCAGGAAGAATTGGAAAGACGCAGAGTTGCGTATGCCCAGCTCAAAAAGACCGATAAGATCTTCAACAATTCCTACAACATGGGAGGGCAGCAGGCTGAGGAACACGAGGAAATGTCAAGCTCGCGAAGCGAGATCAAGATAGATCCAAGTTCTCCAGAATTCGTGATGTACGATCGGGACAAGCATTCCGATTATGTTGACGATAAGATAACACAAGTTGACATTCACAATTTCATATCAGAAGCCCCGGAAGTTCAGGAAATTCTCAGAAAAGAACCGGAGAGAAAAAAATACACCAAGACTGAGATAAACTTCCTCTTTGAGTTCATTAGAGCAGGAATAGGACCGGGATCAAAGCAGAGCGTCTTTGTCAATCCTATTTACATTTTTGATTCGATTGGGTCACTTACTGGAATAGAGACAAAGAAATTATTTGACATGTTAACTTACGAGAACAAGGAAATTTTGCTCGTCGAGCTCGATAAGGATTACCATTTTCTCGACAAAGCATCAAAGGAATTTAGAATTTACGAGTAATGAAGCTAACTAACATAAGATACGTTTACTTAATCGGTGACACTCACTTTGGGATACGCAACAACTCAATTGAGTGGTCTGAGATACAGAAAGACTTTTTCATGAATTTTTTTCTGAAGAAGATCGATGCTGATTTCGACGAGGCTAGGGACATCTTGGTTTTTGAAGGAGACGTATTTCACTACCGTGAAGCGGTAAACGTCAGAGTCCAGAACGAAGTTTTGGACCTATTTACTGTTCTAGCTAAAAAGTTCAAACGAGGGGTTTTCACAATAACCGGAAATCACGATACTTACTACAAAGACAAGAGCGAAGTTCATTCGTTAAGGTCAATCGGAAACTTAGCAGACAACATTCACGTTTTTGAAACGCCTGAGATCCTATCAATAAACAACCAGCACGATTTTTTGATGCTTCCGTGGGTGGACGATCCAGCCAAAGTGAAGAACATTTTAGTTGATCACCTTAAGTTCTGTCAGTACGTTGTGTGTCACACAGACATCGTCGGTTTCAAGTACAACAAGTGGGTAACTATCGAAAAAGGATTAGAAAAAGAATCGTTTGCTGAGTACAAGCGAGTTTACAGCGGGCACATTCACATCAGGCAGGAAAAAGGAAATATCTTGTACACCGGTTCTCCTTACCAGATGGATAGAGGAGATATCGGAAACACTAGAGGTTTTTACAGGTTGCAAGTTGACACGCCGGAGATACAGGAACAATTCATACGAAATTCTAAGTCGCCGATCTTTTTAAAGTACGACATTTTCGACATTTTGGACATGCCAAAGTCCGCTATCGTGGAACAATTCTCTAATAATTTTGTTGACGTGATGATAAACGTGAAGTTCGCAAACAAATTTCCGGTTCCTCGGTTCTTGGAAGAAATTGCTAATTCAACTCACCGAAGATTGGAATTTTTCACGTACACCGATAAGGAAAGGGTCGAAAATACGGCAACCGCCGACGAGTTCGATCCAGACAAAGATTTTAACCTATTCGACATATTCAAAGCATACTTAAAGACCAAGGACTACCCGTTAGATTTTAAGAAAAAGATAGCTTCAAAGTTCGTTGAACTTCACAAAGAAGTGATGGAGGAACAGAACAATGCTTAACCCATACGTCAGCGATTACGTTTTTGTAAAGAACTTAGGCGGAGCGAATTACGTGGTCCTAGCTAGGACCGACATACCCATGGACGAGATCGTCGAAATCTGCCCAGTTTCTATCCTAACTAAGAAAGAGGCAATCATTCTAGGAAAGGTAGTTCCATCGTTTCAGGAAAAGATTTTCACAGATTCCGCTGTTCTGAAAAAGGAATACGAGCTGCTAGCTGAGCTGAGCGAACTGGAACTAGAAAAACGATTGGACCGAGGCGAGATAACGCCTGACGAATTCAGGAGAATTCTCATGTCGAAGATGAATCCGACTGCTCTTCTAGAATCAAAGTCTCACGTAGTGATGTTGGGAAACGGAATGCTATACCGAACTAGCGAAATTCCAAACCTTATATGTGAGTATCATGAGGACAACAAAGTCTGCGTTTTCAAAACAGTTAGGTTCGTTTCTAGAGGGAACGAACTAACTTACTTTAAGCAATAACTATGAAGCTACTCAACTTTTCATTTAAGAACCTTTGCTCGTACGGAAACAAGGTCCAAGCATTTTCCTTCTCTGAGGATCCACAGTTGATCCTAGTTGAAGGAAAGAACGGCGGCGGAAAATCCACCATCTCGGATGCTATCACATTTTCGCTCTACGGCAAATCTTCGATACGCAAGACCAAGGAACTGCCGAACCGTTTGAACAAGAACGGTTACACTTTCGTAGACTTCATCACGGATAACGGTGATAGAATAGAGATAGAGAGAGGCCTGGAACCTAATTTCTCCAGGCTCGCTATCAACGGAGTAGAACACAACCTTCCTGACAAAAGAAGGATGGACGACTTTGTCGAAGAGGAACTCGTGAAGATTCCGTTCAACGTTTTTTCCAACACGATAAGTCTCTCGATAAACGATTTTAAGAGTTTCGTTAAACTCAGTCCATCTGATAAACGACAGATCATCGATAAGATATTCGGGCTGGAAGTCGTTAATTACATGGCCAAGAAGAACAAGGAACAGCTGAAGACTTTAAAAGCTGCTCTGTTGACTCTTGATTCATCCATGGAAAGTAACAGAAAAACTCTTGAGAATTCCTTGACCCAACTGAACACTATGAAGGAGGATCTTTCGGTTCAGAAAGAAGCTAGAAAGAAGGAAGTAACCGAACGAATCGAACAATTAGCAAAGGACAAGGACTTTTACAAAGATAACTATAACAACATCACGAAAGAAGTTCAGACTTTGGAAAAAGCTGTGACTGAAGCTAGGGATGCTAGGACAGCTGCACAGATGAACATCTTGGATTGGGATAAGAAACTACAGCTCTACAAGAACAATAATAAGTGCCCTCACTGCTTGTCGGATCTCACTGATGCTAACCATTCCAAGATAAAGGATGACATAGTTGAGCAAAAATCTTCTCAAGAAAAGCAGATTCCAACCCTATCTGAAACTGTGAAGAAAGCCGAAACTGTTCTTTCAGAGAAAAAAGGAGAGCAGGAATTTGCAAAGAACCGGTTCTACCAGATAGATGCACTGTTAGCCCCGTTAAGAAAGGAACTTTCAGGTTTGAGCATGGAAGAGGATCTCGATACTGACGGCACTAGTTACCTTGCTGAGGTAGTTGAAACCATAAAGAAAGCTTTGGAAAAAGCAAGCATTGAACGAGATAAGTTGGTTGACCAGATAAAAGTTTCGGTCGAATCGGAAGATCTTCTTTCTGACAACGGAATGAAACGCATGCTGATGGCCGAGATACTTCCCGTCCTCAACAAGAAACTATTGAGGACCGCTAAGGTTTTGGATTTTCCGTTTGCTTTCGAGTTCGACATGAATTTCGAGCCAGTCATCACACAATTAGGAGTTCAGATCTCGCCGGACTCACTTTCTACTGGAGAGCAGAAAAAGATGAACCTTATAGTCCTGTTAGGAATCATTGAGCTGATAAAGTTGAAGAACAACAGCATCAACCTTCTTTTCTTGGACGAGATATTTTCATCGCTAGATGTAGAATCGATATACCGGGTGGTTGACCTTCTCAAAACTTTTTCCAAAAAGTATAGGATGACAGTGTTCGTCATTTCGCATTCTCCTCTACCGGAGGAACTTTTCGATAGAAAATTGTCAGTTCAGAAGGTAGATCACTTCTCAGACATCAAATTTTCGTAAACTAATTCGCAGTAATTAATACAATATAAAGTAAAGAATCAAACGATATGGATATACTGTATTTGTTGGAGATCCGTTTGGCGGATATGCTCAAGTTAAATCAAATTTAAGCAAAGAAGATGCTGAAAATCTGTCTACTGAGATTTCCGCGGAATGCGATTATTTTACAACTACACAAATTCAGCCAGATGGTCATAATTGGATGGGAATAAAAAATCAAGAAAAAACAACTAATGAAAGTATTTCAAGCTAACACGTTTGCTGAATGTTACAGGGACTCTCTGCATCACGTCATGAACAATTGCCCGGAAAATAATGCCAGGGGTACGATAAGCAAGGAACAGCTTAACGTTGCTCTAGTAGTCGAAGACCCAAGGTCATGCTTGTACACAAACCCAGCGCGTAGCTCGCAGATGAAATACATTGCCGCTGAATTGGTATGGTATTACCTGGGACGGAACGATGTAGCTTTCATTTCCAAGTGGGCAAAGTTTTGGGAACAGATCCAAAACGATGACGGTACAGCTAATTCAGCTTACGGCAATCTCATCTTCAGGATGAAAAACCAGCACGGATTTTCGCAGTACCAATGGGCAATGCAATCCCTCATCAAGGATCCCTACACCAGGCAGGCTATCATGCACTTTAACATGCCGATACACCAGTACTTTGGAAACAAGGATTTCGTTTGCACCATGAACGTTAACGTTCACATACGCGATAACAAGCTTCACTTGAAGTTGAACATCAGAAGCAATGACGCTGTTTGGGGAACGCCGACCGACGCTGCTTTCTTCTGTTCTCTTCAGATGCAAATGCTGAATCACTTGAGAACGGTTTACCCGGATCTTGAGCTTGGAACCTACACGCACGTTGCGGATTCGTACCACGTGTACGATCGTCACTACGAGCTTGTTAACAAAATGTTAGAAAACGATTTTGTGCCGGTGAAGATGCCGATGGTAAAAAATGACCTGATAAATATTGACGGAGAGCCGACTAACAATCTATTAACTCTGGCTAGCCACATCGAAACAGGCACACCTGAATTTTTAATCTTCCAGGACGAAGATGATATTTGCGAATGGATTTACAAAAACATCACAAAGACCAAGTAACAATGAACCCAGCAAAGCAAGATCTAGTTGATCACGTTTACATGGAAATGGCCAAATCGTGGTCAAAACTGTCTTACGCGAAGCGTTTGAAAGTAGGAGCTCTCATAGTTAAGAACGGCTCCATCATATCCGATGGGTACAACGGTACTCCTTCCGGTTTTGAAAATGAGTGTGAGGAAGTGGTCAATGACGAAAATGGAAATTTTGTCGGCTACAGAACTAAGTGGTACGTTCTCCACGCTGAAGCTAACGCTATTCTCAAGGTTGCTAAATCAACCCAGAGTTGCGATGGTGGAACCCTGTACATCACTAGCTCACCGTGCGCTGAGTGTAGCAAGTTAATCCTGCAAGCTGGAATAAAACGTCTCGTTTACGAAGAAGAGTACCGAGACATAACAGGCCTCGAATTGCTAAAGAAAGCCGGAATTGAGATAAAGAAACTAAACCCAGCTGAATGATTGAAGATCCAGTAAGAGCTTTACAGGTAGTATTCGTGACTGACCAGAAACAGTTCAGTCAGGTCTTTCACAAGAAAGGTAAGTCCGACTACTTGCTGAACGTGAATAAGATCATGAGGGATAAGTTCTCTCACGAGATAGTTGTTCCGAATAAGATTCAAGCGTTTTTGATAAACTACGAGATTAAGAAGATCATCGATAAAGCGATAAACGTTAGGAACCGTAAGTACAAAAGAATCGTTTACATAAACTCAAACCTTACCACAAACACGATACTGAACACCATTGATTTTCTGGCAGGAACTTACTCTGACGTTCAGTTCGACCCAGTCTTGGTCGATTTTGACGGGGAGCTTCGAGTTCCAAATCATGTAAAGATTCTCAAATCACAATAAAAAAGGGGCGGTTAAGCCCCTTTTTTGTAAGTGTATAGTAAGTCTTCTGATGTTATGCTCCTTCTTCGGTAGATTCTTCACCTGTTTCCTCGCCGGTTTCCTCGCCGGTGTCTTCAGTTTCTTCTTCCTTGCAAATCTTTTCGAATGCAGCCGCTAGTAATTCGCCAGCTTCTTCTTTTTCGATTTCCATTTCGGTAACGATCTTGTCAAGTAATTCGTTTAGGTCGTCTCCGTATTCTTCCATGAGCTGTTCGAGTTGTTCTTCGTCAACTTCGTATCCGGAATCGATTTCATCCTCTAGATTTACCTGGTCGTCGACTTCTTCTGTCTGCATGTATTCAGGCTGCATTGATTCTTCTTCGTTTCCAATTTCTGGATTTTCGAAATTTTCGTTAACGAACTGTTCGAATCTCATTATCTTGTTTTCCTCGACAGGTTGTGTAAAAATTGTTGCTTTTGCTGTCATGACATCAGTAGGTTTTTTCTTTGCATCTCTGCTAACTTTGTCGCTTGTCACTGCGTGCCAAGCGCTATCGTAATTGGGCTGGAACATTTCTTCTCCCGTAACAGGATTGTGAAGGCTGCCTTCAGTCTTCCAGTCGCGATCAATCACTCTTTGATATTTATTAAGGGATTTGCGCTTATTTCCCTGAAAGTCTTCTTTTTCACCTGGTCCACCAAAAGGTTTGGCATTACGGTCGGCAAACCGATCAAGGTTAGGAAAATCTCTTCTTTTTACGTCAAATATGTCCATTTCTTGGTTCTGTGTTTTTACTGACCAACTCTGGTTTCAACGTAACGGTCAGCAACGAACTGAATAGTTAGAGTTGCAATAGCTTCTCCAGAGTAGTCTAACTGAAGTTCGTTGAACTTATCCTGTCCTAGGAATACCGGATTGAAAACGAATTCCCTGAAGATCAGACCAGCTTTGTTAAACTGCGTGATCTGAACGATTGCTGGGTTAGCGGTTGTTCCTGCGTAATCTCTTTTCAATCCCTGAGCGCCGGTCATTGGGTTGTAGATCAAGTCTGCCCATGCTCTAAACGCGTTGTAGATGTAGTTGTCATTATCCTCGTTCAAGTTTAGCGAGAACTCGATAGTGAACTTGTGCAGGGTAGTTGCCGGACGAGCTGCTGAGTAAGCTCTTTCAGCGAATTTGTACCTCTGAACCTGTAGCGGTCCGCCTGCGTTACCTGCTAGTTCAGGAAGTGGGCCAACCTTATTAACGTGTTCCAGGGTTAAGTTATTGTTGAAACCGATCTTAGCCGAAACCGCCGGAGGTGGAGTAATGATAACCTCGAACTGGTTTAGGTATATAGGTTCGTACCTGTTCGGACCAGCTGTGTGATTTTTGAAATGTGGTAGACCAGCCATCTTGTCTTGTGTTTTTTGTTTATTTATTAGCGAGCTCTAGGATTTTCACTTGGACTTCTTCCAGTAAGAACCTGCTTGCTTTATTCCCTTTTCAGTTTCGGTCCTAGATCGGTCGAACCTATTTTCTTCCCTCTCGTACCTCAACCTTTTCAGGTTTCTGATCCGATCCTCAACATTTATGGTTTCCTCGGATTTTGGAGTTACCGCGTTCTTGTCAGGCGTTAGGACTATGTCAATGGTAGGAAGCACTTGAACTAGAAGGTTTTTACCGTCCTCAGTTTCGAATTCTTTCATCTCCATCTTTACCATTCTTCCCAAACCGAAATGAACTTCCAACCAGATGTTCTTGGTGTTATCAACGATCTCTTCGTTTATCTTTCTGAAGAGGTTAGCTGAGATTCTGTGTCTCACTCTGATGTTCGCGCTAGTTAGCTGAGCGTCTATGAACTTAAGTTCCTTACCGTAGACTATCACCGTGTAAGCTCTGGACGAACCAGATGCTTCCTGGCCCTGTTTAGGCTCAGGTTCACTAGTTACTTCATCCGGCTTAACGGGTTGCTCAGGGTCACTCGAAATGCTTTGCTTTTGAATTACTGCTGGAACTTGACCTTTCTGAACGGTTGCTGGAACTTGACCCCTTTGTACGGTTGCTGGAACTTGACCCCTTTGTACGGTGGCAGGAACTTGACCTTTCTGCACAGTTTGTAGCTGAGTGTTTCCTGGCAGAACTCTCTGCAGAGCAGTCGATCCAACCTTTTGGATCTCGCCGCGAGGTACCGTCTGCAAACCAGTAGGGCCAACTCTCTGAATGGAGGTCGCTGGTCCAAGCTGTTTTACTTCTTCCGAAACTTCTGCGGATTCGAGTTTTTCATCGATGATTGCATCGATTTCCTTTAGAAGGTGAATTATCGAGTCGATAGTCGTGTAGGTGTAGTACGTGGCAATGCCCTGAGCCTTAGTGAACACCAGGTCCGGGTAGATGTCAGCCTGATGGTAATAGATCTTTTGATCGTTCTGATCCCATTTTGGCTGCTCCCCATTCCCTGGATTCTTCCAGGTTATTTCGAAGCTGATTACGGACTCAGCGATTACACCGTCGCCTATCATAGTCTTACTTATTTCTTATGTAGCGCTTTGCTTCGTACACCGGACCAGAAGCGGTAGCTGGAGTTTCAGCTGGTTCCAATCCTCGTACTCCGGCTGGGCTTCCTGATGCTTGAGCTGGAGCGTTCATGCAAATGAAACCGACTCCTTCAACTTCGTCAGCGCCAATCGGTGCTACTAAAACAACCGACATAACTGTTGTCATGTTCTTTGCAGCTAAGCTGCTAGCTTTTGCTTCCAAAGATCTCTGAAGGAGCATGGTGTTAGTCTTTCTATCTCGTCCTACTAACCTTGACCAGTACCACTGTCCATCCGGTAATTCGGCTGGAGTAAGCACAGTTCCATCCGGCTTTTCGAAACCTTCGGCTAGCAATTTTTCCATGATCTCACGAACTTGATCGACCTTCAGCGGTTGCTGAGTGTACGTAGCTAAAAGATCAGTCTTTGCTTCTTTTACTGGTTCGGTCTGAGCTACTGGTGCTTCCGGTGCTGGAGCAGGTTCTGCTGCAGGAGTTTCGGTTGCCGCTGGAGTTTCCTCAGCTTGGTTAGGTCCAGCAAGGACACCAACCACATCAACCGTTGCAGCTGGATCTTCCAAACCGCTTCCCTTGAGGATTCGGTAGTAGATGGCCTGCTTAGCGTTCTGAATCTCGTACTGAGCGATGTCGCTCTGAACTGTCGATTGAACCTGTTGCTTGGTTTGAGCGAAAGGACCAGGCGTTCCGTGATAGAATTTTACCAAGTCAGAGCTTTCGATAGCGATAGGATTGCTTTCCGGCTTGAACGCGTACTTGCTCTGAAGTTCGGAAAGCTTTGCTTTTCCTCCTTCTGCGTCGGTTATGTTGTCCGGGGTGATGAATCCTTCTGGGATAACCGAGTTTGCTGGTGTAGTTGCCGCTTCTTCGTTAGCGTTGTACATCTCGTTCACGAACTGAGAGTAACCCATTATCAATTGTTTCATGTGTATGATTAATTAATTTTTAACCTATTTCTTTGTCCCCGCGGAACTCTTTTCCCTTGTTCGATTTCTTCTTGGTAGGGTCGACCGGCTTGTAGTTTGCCCAGATCTCGTTGTAGATTCGGCAGGATGCTCCCATGAAGTTAACGATTCCGATGAATTTCTTGCGATCGTCACCGTGCATCTTGGAGATCTTCTTTCCTATCGTTCTAGCATCGTCCAGGTCGAGCTCTTCGTCGTCGGATTTTCCTACGAGCGTCTTCAGAGAATTTTCCTCAGTAACGATGTTCTCGTCTACTTCAGGAACGACCTTTGATAGCATGTAATGGTACATGTCTTCCAGTCCTTTTCTGTACGCCGTGTCCGGGTCGTCCTCGTTTGACAAGCCCATCCGGCCTTCACGAAAAACAACTTCGATCGGATCGTCCAAGTTGTTGTTCAGCCGAAGTTCGTTAGCTTCGTCATTGTCGAACGCTTCGAAGGTTGCGTAAGCTTTCGTGTTCTTATTTCCCATTAGAGCTTCGCTTATTTTTTAAGAGGAGATACCTTCTTAACTGCCGGGTTAGGTTTTACCGATCCGATCGGGAGCTTTGCCATTTCTGGTTTAACTTCTTTGTTGATCGGTTTTCCCTTGATGACCAACTTGGTCTCGGCCTTGGTGTCGACCATCTTCTTAGGGGCAGAACCTTTCTTCGTCGGAAGAGTTGTGGTTCCAGGTTTAACGCTCTTTGCGATCGTTTTTCCCTTACCCTTAGGCATGTCAGCCATGTTAGGCTTTACCGTTTTCTGGGTAGCTTTTCCCTTTCCTGCTGGAAGGTCTGACGTTTCGTCGTCAACCTGCTTGGTAATTTTGTTTCCTTTAGCCGGAGCTCCCTTTGACAGTTCCTGGTTCATCTTCTTTTCTAGGATAAACTCGTCGTAGCTCAGAACAGACTTAGTCATGTCGTTTTTCATTTTTTTACCGCGATCGCTCGCTAAGTTATTTATCAGTGTCAATCTTACAAAACTAAAAAAGGGCTCCAAACGGAGCCCTTTTAGTATCACCAATTAAGGTGTTATTAGTTCTTAGTAACCAGCCGACGGAGCGACGGATCCGGTCAGAACGCCAAGACCAGCGACGGTCAGGGTGATGTACTGAGTTTCCGGGTGCCATCCTGCTTCCGTGATAGCGTACCTCGATTTGAGACCGATCTTCGGTGAGAAGGTACCTTCGGAAATAGTCTGCAGCGATTCTGCCATGATGTAAGGTAGGAACTTTACACCAGGTTCTTCGTCAGCACCCTTACGTCCGATGTGGATACGGTTGTCTCCGAATTTCAGGTTAGGATCGACGTACACAGTCAGACCGTGAACTTTACCTGCTGGGTGAAGCTGACCAGGTCCTGACGGCAGGTCGTTGTTGAACGGTGCGAAGGTGTAACCTGCAACGTCTGCGAGAGCGGATGCTACACGACCGTTGGTAACGATGTGGGTAGCAGCTCCAAAACGGCCCCTGTGATAAATCAGGTTAGCCATTTCGAGGATCTTGGTAACGACCCTACGCTGTAACGTTGAGATGTTTTCGAAACCTGAACCAACGGTTAGGTCGAGTGTAGTGATACCAGCACCTTCAATTGCGTTGATGTTGGTCGTGTGGAGAGCTCCAAGAGAGAATACTCTGTCGACGAGCTTTTTGTTGATGGACTGTGCAACTTCATTGACAGCAACGTTCTCCAGCATGGAGATAACGTCGAAGTTCCATACCCTGTTAAGGTCCTGGATCTGTTCAACTGATGCTGAGATAGCCACCTGGTCGCCTTTTGCTTCGACGAACTTGGTGAACATCTTCAGACCCATCTGGCGGAACTTGGAAACTTCCGCAACTTCCCTCTTCATACCTTCGTACTGAGTTCCGTTTGCTCCAAGGAATGGTCCGTTCCACGGCTGAGTAGCGTAGTCGTCATCGCTAGTCGTGGTAAAACCAGAGATGTGGTTTTCTAGAGCTGATGCGAGACCAGGTACGTTAGCTGCGAGCAGCTTGTAGGTTTTTACGGATCCTGCACCACCGATTGTAACGGTAGTTAAAACACCGTCGGTCTTGATGAAGTCCGTGATCTTCTTGGTTCCGTCGCTGTAGTCTGACAGAACTTTGAACATCGCAACACCGTCAACACGGGAGAATCCAACGAACTGGATGGTAAGGTTACCAGTACCGTCAGAAACGGTTAGGTTGTCACCGCTGATAAGCTGTGAGAAGGTACCACCGGCTGTTAGAACGGTCGATCCGACGACTCCTTCGATCTTGATGACGAAAGGTTCGTACTGGGTGTCGGTATTACCGCCCTGGTAGACGTAGTCGAGGTAAGGAATGAATCCGACAGGAGCGTCCATAGGAACAACGCCGACGAGGTCGAAACCGATCGTCTTTGCTGCAACCTGGATTGCAACTGGAAGTAAGCTCGGGAACTTGTCCCCTGAACCTGAGTTCGAGTAGCTGCCTTTTGCTGCCGTTCCAGTTCCAAAACCGGAGAACGGAGTCATTGCGTTAGTCGGGGCGTGAATGGAACCCATTGCACTGATAGAACCCGGCTGCTGGTAAAATAGACCAGGAACAACTGCTTCGTTAACTGGAGAACCAGCGTTATCGAAAATTGCGTGGTAGTGAGCAACGTCAACTAACCAAGGACGAGACTTTAGAGTGGCCTCATCTGCGCCGTAACTTTCCAAAACAGGTACCCAAGTTTCCTTGAGGGAAGCATCGTTCAGTCTTTTGAACATTTTTACTGATGCCATTGTTTTTTGAGGCTTTTTTTATGAGTTTGCTCTGCGTTTGAGAGACTCAATGTACGAGTTAGAATATCCTCGTACGCTTTCGTTTACTGCTTGTAACGAGATGAAACCCTCTTTACCTTGGTTTTCGTTAACTGAGTTATCTATACTTGCACTTTGTGCAATTCTTTCGTGAATTCCTCTGAGATCGCGAGAATCCCAGAACGCTTTAGCTTGGTAAGGCGTGTTGATGTGAACTGTAGAAGCTTGAGCAGCGATCCAATTTTTCTCGTTGTCATTCATCTGTTCGTAAACAGCCTTGTACTTATCCGGCATGAACCTGATGTAGATAGGTGTATTTTCTTCCTGCTTGTTCATGACAGCTTCTATGATGCCAATGACATCACCTTCGTTGAAGAACACCGCTCCACGTAGAGTTTCAACGACTGCTGTTTTGATTTCCGGGTCAAGCGCGTAAAATTTCTTTTTGTTTTCCTCGGTGAGGAGTTTCAGGAACGGGTACTTATTTTCAAGGACTGCGTTAGCCGTGTTTGACTTGATGTTTGAAAGTATTCCATCTACCGCTGAGACTAGATCATCGACTGGGGAAGCTTCGTTAACTGAGTGATCGACACTCTCGTTGAGAGCAGCTACATCAGATAGAAGCTTGCGAGTCTTAGCCATTGCTCCGGCTCCAACCTTCTGGTTCATCGTTTCAGCGATGTATTCCGTGTACGCGATACCTTTCTTAATGTTACCGCCCAGGTACTCAGCGTACTTAATGGCTTCGTTGATGTTCTGTGCCAAGTAATTCGAGAAGTTCAGACCTTGCGATGCTTTTTCAGCAACGTACTCGGTGTACTGAATTCCCTTATCCAGCTGTTCAGCTAGGTAGTTTCCGAACTTGATGCTCTTTTCCGTCATCTCGCCAACGTACTCGGTGTAGTTGAGACCCTGGTTCAGCTTTTCGCTCAAGTAGTTTGAGAAGGCGATATTCTGTTCCGTCATGCCTGCCAAGTAGTCTGAGTAATCGATCACGTTGTTTACCTTTTCGGCAACGTGCTCGGTGTAACCTATTCCCTTGTTAAGCATGGTGGCCAGGTAGTTGGTAAACTCGACGATCTGTTCCATTTCACCAGCTAAGTAGTTGGTGAACTGAATGAGCTTCTCCGTCACTGGGTCCTGATCGGCCTTTTCACCAAGAGCTAGTAAATCAGTGTTGTTCTGGTTGATTTTTTCCTGAAGAGTCTGAAACCTTTTCTTAACAACCTGTGAGTACTGATTCATTTCCTCTTTTGTTACAAAGTCATTAGCCATTTGCTTTTCGTTATTTTGTGGAGTCTGAATGTTTGGATTATTTATTTTGTAAACCCGCACAGAATTCTCGAAATCGAAGCTTTCTGAGATGTCCACAAGCGAATTTGTGATGGAATTCGCCTTCAGGGTGCTCAGTGATTCGAAAAGCATTGTGTAATTTCCTTGCAGGTTCTCAGCTACCTGTGATAAGGTAGCTTCGTTGAAACCAGGTTCAGCCACCAGGTCGTACGTGAATATCTTATGAAGCTTGACTTTGCCACTTTCCAGGACTTGACCAGCTGCTCTTGAGGAGCTGGAAATCGTGCATCCTGCTTCCACTAGGGTCTTAGCTATCCTACCGCTCGGTGTGTCTAGAACTCTTAGTCGGATCTTAACGCTGTTAGAAGGTTCGTCGTAAGTTAGGGATTCGATTGTGTGGGAGACGTTCTTTAGAGAAACGTCGAAGCTTTGAGGATGGTCTAACTCGCCGAAAAGCTGTCCCTTCTTGATCTTTTCCATGAGGTAACTCAGGTGAGGAAGGTACTCTTGCTTTTCGTACACTCGGTGATTGTCATTCATCTTTCCGAAGACCGCGCAGGTCCCTTCCAGTATGATGTCACCGTTGGCGTTTTTAGAAACACCTAAAGGCTGGTTCGCTCTCTCCAAAATGAGGACTACGTCCTGCTGGAGAAGTGCCGGGTCTTTAAGTCCGATCTGTGTACTAGTCAACTTCGTTGAGACTTTTTTGATATTTATTAGCGAGCCTCGTATCAAAATACGGGCCCTCAGCTAACTTTATTTATCAAGGTCTCTAAGTAATTCTTTAAGAAGGGCTAGTTTTTCTTCACTAAGTTTGGAAATGTCAGGTCTGGTGACGTTCAGCCTGAATATGTAGGATCCTCGCTTTCCCATAGCGGAAACGAGACCCTGCTCCGGAATTCTAACCTGAATGTTAGAGAGAGCAGGAGAGTTGATAGTCTTTATCTTGTACTTTTTGCCGAACGGGTTCTCTAGGACGAGTTCCTCGGTGAACAGGACGTCGTACACCGAAACGTCAACCGTCTGAACTAGGTCAGAAGTCTCGGTTATCTCGAGCCCTTCCATGTCTATGATGATCCTGATGAATAGGTCGCCGGTCGCTATTCCGTGCTGACGCCTCTTGAAAACATCGTCAAACCCGTCGATTTCCTGGCTGGAACCTCCCCCGCGCACGCGCACGACTATTCCTATATTATCGCCTATCATGGCTAACGGGTAACCGCGTTCAGACATGTTGACAAAGTACTTAATGCTCTTTTCCTCAACTTTGGAGGTGGCTAAGCTCGCTTTGGAGATTGAGTAGGTTACTGTGTCCTCGATTCCGTTCATGAGATCAGAGAGCTTGAAGTGCCGGTCAACGTGAATGTTCAGGTACTCAAGGTTCATCATCGAGAACGCGACGTTCCTGAACTGGCTGAAGTAATCTGAGTACGGGTCTCCGACAGGAGGCACGCGTTCCTTTGCGGAACCGGTCGTGTCGTAAAGCTGACGTTTTTTCGGATCGCTGAGAACCGAGTAAGCTTCGTTGATCTTTTTGAACTGCTCCTCACCCTTCGGATTCTTGTCAGGGTGATACTCTTTTGAAAGCTTTCTGAAAGCTTTCTTTATATCGTGCTGATTAGCGTCCTTTTTTACTCCAAGTACCGAATAATAAGTTTCCTCGGCCAAATCTATCTCCGTTTTTCGAGTATATTACTAAAAATGTGCTTCAAGTTTACTTGAATTAAATAAAAGAAAAGCCAGTAAATGCTAAAGGTTTTCACTTATTACGATGATTCGGCAAAAAATTTCTTTGCCAAATCAATCAGGTCAATTGCTTCAGTGCTTGGAGGGGAAAACCTTGAGCTGGTGATAATGACTAGGGGAAGAATGCCGCGTAGAGAGTTAGAACTGGTCGATAAATTCTTTGCCATTGTTTCCTTAATCGAAGTTAACATTCACCGGTCTCCAACCGGAACAAGTGTGGTAGAAGAGAATCCATACTTCGTTGAGTTTTTGTTAACTTATCATGAGCACGATCGACTCTACGTTGATCCTAGAATGTTCTTAATAAACTCATTTGTCTTACCGGAAAATTCCGGATTATTTTTTAGGCAACACCAAGGAAATCTTTCTACTAAATTGTGTTACGTTAAAGCAGGAGATCAGTTCAACTTAGCTTTTTCGTCGGTCAGACGATCATCCGTTTCTTCGATAACTGAGGTTGAATTTTCGTACGTGGTAAAGAATAATTTTTTGATTCCAAAGATCGTTAGTTCTAAGCAGATAGTCAGCGGAAAGCTCCTTAACGATTCCAACCTTTCTGCTCTTCAGACAGATAGCGTCATCGCTATTGACACGACCAGCATGGAAGAACACACATCAAAAAGAGCTCACGCAATGATCAACGATTACAGCAGAAAGCAGACTCTTATCACTCTCAGCTCATTAAAGAAAAAGAAATACCCGAAATTTTCAGATTCTCTGTTTCAAACTACAACTACAACGACTGAAAATCCAATTAAAAAGACTTTCAGCATAGTGGTAACTGCATACAAGACTGCTGATTACATTGAGGAGTGTTTAGATTCGATAGAGAGCCAATCTTACTTCAAAGGGTACGATGATTTTGAAGTTATCGTCGGAGTTGATGGGTGCCAGGAAACTTTAAGTAAGCTACTAGAGATAAAGAAAAAGTACCGAAATTTATCAGTGTACATGATGCTTGAGAATTCAGGAACGTACATTACGACGAACACGCTAATCTCCCAAGCAACTAAAGAATACATAATTAGGTTCGATTCAGACGATGTCATGCGCGAATTTTTGGTAAAGCAAGTGGCAGATAATTTGAACAGTGAAGTTCTTAGACTTTCGTACAATAACTTTAGGACAGGCGGTGCGGTTGAAGCTAAGATAAATGTTGCGCACGGAATCATGTGCATAAAGAAACAAGTACTTGATGAGGTCGCTGGTGGGTACCAAGCATGGAAGTGCGGAGCGGACACAGAGTTCATCCAAAGAGTCAGCTGGCTAGCTTCGGTTTCTGTGCTAAAAGATTCGGTTTTCTACCGTAGACTTCACCAACAGAGCTTAACCCTAAACCCGAACACTGATTTCGAATCAGAGCTTCGTAAAAGCTACAAAAAAATGATAAAACCTCACTACCAACCGGAGGAGGTTTTTATTCCTAGGATCACTGGAAAATACGAAAAAATAGACTAAATGAAAAAGTACAAGCACATCATCATTTCTAGAGTAGCCATGAAATGGTACGACGAAAATGGAGAGCTCATCTGCAAATCCAAGTTGGGTTTAGAGTGGGAAAAATGGTTAAAGAATAGCATAAGCCTGTACGACACGTACTGTCGACCTTCTCTGAAAAATCAGAGCAATAAAAACTTTATTCTTTTGACCATTGTCGACGAAAGTGTGACAGAGGTTGGACCAGTTTTGCCAAACGAGCATGTCATTAGGATCAGCCAGGTTTCTGAGTTGGGTTCGGCTATCGAAAAATTCATAACTGAAAACGTTGAGGAAAGAATTTACCTTCTTTCTAGATTGGATCGAGACGATTGTTATTCTAGAGATTTTGTAGACACTCTTCAGAAAAAAGCAAATGAGTACTTGGGTAAAGCTGAAGAACTCTCTAATTTTTACTTTGACGTGGATCATTACAGTATGTACGATCCAGTTAGCAACATTTTTACTACTGCCAAGTACGGTGATAGAACTTCTCCATTTACGTCCATTCTGACCGATTCTCCAGGAATTGGCATTTACTCTGGGCATGGTCGGATAAAAGAAAAGATGATCGGAACAAAAGTTTCGAATTTAGAAGTTCTACAAATCATTCATGGCGAAAATATTTCTAACCGGGTGCGCGGTGTGGCTATTCCAAAAATTTCGATCAACCGAAAGCTTTTGGAGTACGGAATAAAAAAGACGCCAGGTTTTGCTATCGATTCTAAACTTTACGGATGGGTATTTCGCAACATTTTACCTGGTGCTACCATCTTAGAATTAGGAAGTGGTTACGGAACCATCGATCTGGCTAAAAGGTACAAGATGATAAGCATAGAGAATGACCCAGAGTGGATGAATCTAACAGATAAGTCAACGTACATATACGCTCCATTAAACGGTCAATGGTACGATCGAGCAGTCCTTGAAAAATCTTTGCTTAGTTTAACGTACGATGTCATATTGGTCGATGGCCCATGGATCGGAAAGGGAAACCGAACTGGTTTTTCGGAAAATTTGGACCTGTTCAACACAGACGTGACCATTATCTTTGACGATACTCACCGAGCTGACGAGTTGGCTATGTGCAAAGCTGTGTCAGAAAAACTCGGAGTTCCGTATCAAACTTTCCCAGGAATAAAGAAAAGGTTCAGCGTCATTAAAAATAAGAAAAAACTCGATGAAGCTAGCGATAGTAACGCCAACGTACTTTAAACTAGATGGGTCAACTGCTACCCACTTAAAATTAGCGCTGGAGTCTGTTAAGAACCAAACTCACCAAGACTACAAACTTTTTTTGATAGGAGACGATTATTCCAAATCAGACGAGTTGTTTGAGTTAGCTGAGATAGTTGATACCAGCAAAATTTACGTGGAAAACCTCCCAGCCGCGGGTGAACGTATCAAGTACTCAGGAATGGACCTTTGGCGAACCGGCGGAGTAAACGCGTCTAACGTTGGGATCAGAAAAGCGCTAAACGAAGGGTACGATTACGTTTGCCACCTAGATCACGATGATATGTTTTTGGAAAATCACCTTAAGGAAATTTCCGATTGCATAGAAGCTACGGGGACTAATTTTGTTTCGACTAAGTGCGGAGCTTACCCACCGATTGAAACGGACAAACTTTACACCGAGTATCGGCCTGAAACCAATCGACTGTTCAAAGTTTCAACTTGCGTAAATTACAGGCACTTTGGAATGTTTTTCAGAAACATGATAGAGGAAACGGGAAAATCTTACGCAGCTGACGCTGATATGTGGAACCGAATCAAAAAGTTCATGGAAGATCGAGGAGAATACGGCATATTTGTTAACGTTATCACAGCCAAGAGAAACGGCGGAGGAACAACGTATCGCCGACCTGAAATAGTAAAGTAACATGAAAGATCATATCTGTGTAGTTTTAACGTACTTGCATCCAGACATCATTAAAAAATCGTTCGATTCCATCAAAAATGCCGATTGCGATTTTTTTATCATTGAAAATAAAAGCGAAAAGTCAGATCAAATTGCAGAGTATTTTTTGCAGACTGATCTAACCGGCTATGTGCAATTCGAAGATAATATCTCCAACCAAGCGATAGACATCTTCATTCACGATTTTTCGTGGTTGCTAGAGAAGTACAAATACATCACGATAACGGACGGCGACCTTTACGTTTACGATGTGAAATCAATGTTTTCCGAGATACTCGAAAATTTGGAACAACCAGATGCAATAGTTTCTTCTGCTTCTCTTTACCGTGGAAATTACTATCTGAGAGCAGACCGAGTAATTGGAACTGAACAGTACGATGAACTTTCTAAAAAATCGTTAGTAATCCCTGGTCCAGTTTTTACAAATACTGCTAACAATTTCGTAACGATTAAGAGAGAGAACCTCGATCTTATCCAAGGAATTCATTACCAGGACACAACTGTCAGCGGTTTGGTTTATGCTAAGAATAAGAAATGGGTAGCGACTCGAAAGCACTTAGCGTATCACTTAACTTGGGATCTTTACGTGGAAGACAATCCTTACTATGAGTGGAAAAAGCAAGTACTTCCCAGTATTTGGAAGGTTAATCCATCTGCTAATGTTGAGTACAAAAAATTGATTAAAAGATACGAAGATGAACACAGAAACAGTTAGCAAGATACTCCAGTACGTGACCGACGAGTTTGTGGAAGTCGGAAACAGGAAAACTCACGAATCCTCGTGCATGTTCCCTTGGGAATCGTGCTCTTGCCGGGATCGCGAAGCGATATCGATCGACACTCCTCTGGTAAGCGGGGGTTACGTTGATTCATTTTCGATGGTGTCCATCGTGGTCTTCCTAGAAAAGGAATTCAACGTTGCCGTTCCGGAATCGGAGGTCACTCCGGCCAACTTCAATTCGGTTCAAAAAATCGCCGACCTGGTAGAGAAGCTAAAGAAATGAAACTGGCAGCAGGCTACATAGTGTTCGATGGGTTAGAGACTCTGGAGCATTCGATACGATCGATTCGACCGAGCGTCGACCTAGTGATCGTTTCCTACCAGAGAATCTCTTGGGGTGGCACCAAAGCTTCACCAGACCTCATACCGACACTCGAATCACTAAGAAATTCGGGACTCATAGACAAACTCATCGAGTTCACGATGTTCAGACCAACTTCCCTAAGGTCTGCTGCGGAAGCGATGAACGCTAAGAAGTTCGAACTTAACAAGAGGCAAGGCTGCTTGGAAGTTGCCAAGCTAGAGGGTTGCACGCACTACCTGTCGATGGACGCTGACGAGTTTTACAGAGCAGAGGAGTTCGCAAGGGCTAAGGAAAAGATAGAAGCTGACGGGTTGGACGCTACCGCCGTGCACTACATCAATTACGTGACTCCGACACTTCACCGAGGTTACTCAAGGTGGAAAGTTCCATTCATCTACCGCATCACTGCAAATTCAAGGCACCACGTTCTCCAGACTCACTTTTCTGGGATAGACCCAACTCGTGGGATGATTGACGATTCATACAGGAAAACTCTCGTCTTTGAGAAGGAATTCATCACGATGCACCACATGGAAATGGTAAGAAAGGACCTTTTGGGAAAGTACGTTGCTTCTAGCAGGTTTTTTCCGAACAGAAACCTTCTTCCAGAACTGGAAAAGGACGTCTTAAAGTCTGTGGAAACCGGTTCCTTAAAGTTCACAAAAGCTCACTTGGGTGATACTAACGACCCTAGGGAAGAGCAGAAACTCTTCCAGTGCGAAAACGAATTCAGTATAATTTATTAGTAAGCTCCGATAGTAACGGACCGTGAAAGGACCATGGGCTTTGCTGCTTCTACCGCAGCTGACACTGCTCCTGCGGTCGAAGGCATCTTTGCGTCTACCGCAGCTGCTATTGTCTTGAGCAGAGCCATCAGAGGTTCTCCGAGAACCGCGCTGTGTTGTATGGTGCTGTGACCTACGACCGTGTTGACACCGTCAAGGTGAACGGTCTTTGCTGACACGGTAGCCTTAGAACCGGTAGTCACGTTGACTTCGGAATCAGAGACTATTCTTATCACGTTACCTTCCATTGATATGGACGATAAGTTGTCCTTGTGCTCAATGAGAACGTTTGACGTTTCGTTGTCTATCCTTACGAAAGATTTTTTCAACTCTATCTGCAAGCCGATCTGCTTGTCGAACCAGACTTTTATTTCCTCGTCACCGTCGAACAGGACGAAGTGAGCTCCCTCGTACTTGGAACCTCCCTTTCTAAGCTGTTCCTTGATGTCGTCTCCCAGCTCTTGGATCTGAATGTACTCGGGCGTGTAAATGTCTCCGGTTGCGAACCTAACTTTTACGATAGCTCCAACCTTCGGTATGGAAATCGATCCGGCCTTTGCGTCCTGTCCGAAGAACATAGGTTTTGCTGCCGGAACTGCCCAAGGTATGTCCTCTGTAGGCAGGTCATCGAACACGGAGAACACTCTGATCCTGCACCTACCCTCGTAGTTTGGGTCGTCGATGTCCTCCACCACACCCATGTAAGTCGATACGAAAGTTTCCTCGCCAGGTATTCCAGCTATGCCTTCTTCGCTGTGTCTCATGCTGTTCTTCTACTAAATTTTAGCTCTGCGTTTTGTAAATTTCGCCGAGATCGTCTATTTTTTGAGTTTCTTCGTCGTTCTGGTAAGCATCTCCCATGAAATCAACGCTAGTTGGTGGAACGTCCTGGTAAACGTCTCCGAGTTCTCCAACTGGTTGAGCTTGTTCAGCTGCTGGGTAAGCTGTTCCTAGGTCATCTGCCGGTTCGGTCGTTTCAGTCTGTTGGTAAACGTCGCCTATTGAATCGACAGATTCGGTCTTACCGTCTTGATAAACGTCTCCGAGATCTTCCACCGGTTTGGTTTCCTCGTCGATCAAGTAAGCATCTCCTATCTCTCCAACGTCAGGGTTCTTTTCAGCATCTGGGTAAGTACTACCGATCTCTCCCACTCCTACTGTTGCTTCGTCTATTGGGTAAGCATCTCCCATCTCAGCTACGCTAGGTGAAGCAGGTTCGTCAGGGTAAGTGTCTCCCATGTCAGAAACTGACGGTGCTGTCGGTTCGTCCGGGTAAACATCTCCGATCTCTTCTACTTGAATTCCTGGAACGTCCTGGTAGATGTCGCCCATATCGGAAATCGCCGGTGCAGCAGGTTCGTCAGGGTAGATGTCTCCGATCTCACTAACTTGAGTAGGCGGAACGTCCTGATAAACGTCTCCCATTTCTCCGATTGCTGGTGCTGGCGGTTCATCAAGGTAGATGTCTCCGATCTCACTAACTTGAGTAGGCGGAACGTCCTCGTACAAGTCTCCCATCTCGTTGACAGTAGGTGCCGGTGGTTCGGTCGGGTAAATGTCCCCAATGTTGTTGACTTCGGTAGGCTGAACCGGTTCGTAAATGTCCCCAATGTTTGAAACGGCTGGGGTAGGAACGTCCTGGTAAAGGTCTCCCATGTTAGCAACCGGCGGGATAGGCGCTTCGTTCGCGTAAGCTCTTCCCATCGTTTGAACTGGCTGAGTTGGAACGGTCGGGTAAACGTCCTCACCGATGTTTGAGACAAGAGGAGGCCCTACTGGCGGAGTTCGCCCGGTCAGTTCGCCGCTTATGTTGTTCATGTCGTTTAGAAAAGCGTTTGCTCCAGAGTAAACGTTTCCCATGACGGTAACTTCAGCCATCGTCTGTATCTCGTTGAGAACCGATCCAACTATTGCAGCCGGAAGTCTGGTTGCGTTCTGTATGAACCGGCTTATTCGGTTGTTTAGAGTTCCTAAAACTCCGGCAAACATTCCAAGCTGCCGGTAGTCGTAAGCATCCCTAAGAGATATCGGTTCCTGAATTACCCAGCCGACGTTTATTCCGAACGATGGAGAGAATGGTTTTTCTTCCGTATAGATCTTGTGGTCCGATTGTGAACCTCCTAGAAAGTTTCCGAAATCGAACTCACACATCTTGCAGCGAAACTGCACCATTCTAAGGCCAGACGTTAAATTTCCTTCGGAATCGGCTTGAAAAAACTGTCCAGAATAGTCAGCAATGTCCCTAATTTCGATAAGATCTATTACCATGTCGAACCATCTTTGGTTGTCAGGAACTCGGTAAGACAACCTTTCGTTATCGTACATAGCGTACCTGTACATTTCAGCTAGTTCAGTAAGAGGTTGCTTTACTGAATCGATGCAATTTATGGTCAGAGTAGTCTTTTGATTTCCTTCCTTTACTCTGTGCAGAGCTTTCCAAAGATCTCCGATTCCTTGAATCGATTGAAAGTACCAAGGAGAATCCTGAACTTCAGCTAGCAAGTTGCTAAAGCGTGCCAAAGCAGCAGCCGGCGTTAAATTTTGTAAGTTTCTAGGTGTGGTTCCGATCGGGTAGTAATCGTTTAACCACTGGATGGTTGGGTACTCGACTATCTTGTTGTCTCCGATTGCAGTTACTCCGGTTTTATCAATGTCGCTTGAGATAGGTTTCAGCAAGCACGAGTTGGTAAGACCATCCCCAAATGGGTAGGTTTCCTCAGCTGGGAAGAAGTCTATTCTAAACGTTAGAAACACAGGGTCCTGGTAATCGTCGGTTGACGATTTTACGAACAGGTTTTTTCTTCTTATTTCTTCTAACGATCGTGCCATTACACTTTTACGTCTTTTTTGGCTAACGGCAACAACCAGTGCCTTCTAGCTAGGGTTAGTTCGGTCGAAAATTCGCCGTCAATGTAAGAGTAGGAGATCGATTTCACGTAGTAAAAATCGCTCAGCGCTTTGTCGCGTATAGCTCCTTGCGGGAGATTATCGATCTGTGGTATTCCAGTGTCAATGTCGTCGAGACCAATTTCCGTTTCCTGGTCGTTTGCCATGTTACGACCCATGAGAGCAGACGCTTTGTCCATGTAAATTTCCACTTTCACGCGACTTCCTCTGATAACGTTTGAACTGAATCCGTTCAGCGTTACTAGAAGCAAGTTTTTCTCGGTTTCCAACCAGTTATGATAGTTCAAGAGTTCTGCAAACTTATACGACGGGTGAGCGTTCCCGTAATCTATTCCTGACCAAACGCCGGTTGCCACAGCTGGACCGTCATCATCATTGTCGGAATTGCTTAAGTACTCAGGTATTTCGACTGTTTGCGGTTTCTTTCCATCATTGGTGACGGTCGATGCCAACGGTTCTAAAAAGTGAAGCCTAAACTGTTCGTACTGTTCGAACGGGTAAGTGCTAGGCTTTCCGGAATCGATGATCTCTTCTATTTTTCTGGGTTCGGAATCCTCTCCCTTTCCTGATCCGTGATCGTACCAATAAATGTATCTGCGGATGGCATTGTTTCTGAGTATGTCACCGTGGTTGCTCATAAGAGAGTAATCTGTGATGTAGAACTCAGACACTCTAGCTTCAGGGTAGTTGGTTAGGATTATCGGTACTTCGACCTCGTCCTCCTTTTCCTCTTCCTCGGGATCGAACCTATCCTTGTTTATTTCGGTCTGACCTATTGCTATGTAACCGGTGTCCACTTCTTCGTCCCTAGCGAACTGCTTTTCCACGTTTATGAAGTTGAGCACGTAGTAGCGGTCGATGAAACAATCGAAGAAGTTTCCGTCATCCTTGTACGCGTACTTTGAAACTTGAGTTATGAATTCCTTGTACGTGTAGTTCGGCATGATCCATGTCATAGCGTCAGAGGTTCCTTCCGCTTGGTTGTCAGCGAATCCTAGCTGGAGTTCTTCCGCTACTTTCGCTAGAGTTTCTAAGGACGTCATGTTTCGGTATGACTTTGAATAGTTTCCGTACAGAGTCGGAATCAGCATTTCGCCTGAAAAAGTGTACACCACCGCTTCTGTTCCAGGAATTGGCATTGATGAAACTGCGTTTATTAGGAAATCAGCAGATAGCGATTTTAGTTTCTTAACGGTCGACTTAACGAACACGCTGACTATTATGTTGGATAACGGAAAACCTCTAGCGCTGAAAATGTGACCATCGTCCACGAAGGTGACAGATATTGTAGGAGTAAAATCTTCCTGGCGAACGTGCAATGCTCGTATCTTTTCAGGTGGGATCTTTACCTTTCCTATCATCACTAGCGGGGTAGAGAAACCTCTTCTCTGCTTGAACTTGCTGTACGTTCCGTCAAACAATTTTTTGCGATCCTCTTCGCTCAGGCTGCTTTCAAAATCAGCTAATTCGAGTCGAGTTGGGTTGATCTTTGACGTGAACCGTACCGTTACTCTGTTCTCCTGTGCCATTATGCCAACCTATTTTTTAGAAGAGTTTCTTTCAGCTTTGTTCTAGAGATCGGTTCCGTGCAATCTTCCTTCTTTACCGAAGTAACGTCAGATCCGAACAGGATCTTTCCGTTCTGTATCTTCACTCCGCTGTCAAGAGCAACGTTCGGCGGCACCGGCACAGTAGTTCCAGCTTGGTAAGCTGAAGTCAGCGGGCCGGTTCCTGAGAAGTTTCCACCCTGCATGATGTTTGATATTTGAGAACTTAGAGCTGATAAGCTCAAGCTCGACAAGTTTCCACTCTGGAGCAGTGCATTCAGTTTAGCTAAGTTGGAGTTAACAGCAGTTCCTTTCTGCAATAGGTAATTCATTCGAACTTGATCTTTTCTTGACCTAGGTGCCATTACCAAGTTAGTGTACTTCTTCCTAATTGCCATGAGTTTAGGATCGTTTATCTTTCCAGTGCTTCCGAATTTCGAAAGAATTGCCATTGACGGTATTCTGATGATGTCTCCGACGTCCAGAGCAAAAGGGTTAGGGTAACCGTTGTATTTCAAAAGAAGGTCCAAGTACCCAGGATCCTGGTAAAAATAGCTAGCGATCAGATCAGGTCTCATTGCCGTTTCTTCAGTAACGACGTATGCTTTTCCAGAGTTAGCTCTGATGCCCAAAAAGGACACAGTGCTCATCGCAAGGTTGACTACCGTGTCACCGTTGAGCTTAGTGAAGCTCGTCTTACTCATCAATGTTCTTAAGTTAAGCATGCGTCATCTGTTAAGTTTTTGTCAAATCCTTATCGAAGTACAACCACAACAGAGAATCGTCCATTCGATCAACGGTCGAATCTCCAGAAACAGGATTTTTACCGTTCATCTGCGGTGCGTACCCGTACGATTTTCGTATTCTGTTTCTGTAACGATCGAACGAGCCGGTTCCCAATTGCTGCTGGATAGCTTGTTTATCGTCGTCTGTCAGTTCGTTTGCACCTTTTTCTCCTGTGCTTGTAGAGAAGAACTGTTTGAATCTGGTATCGTTAGTTTCGCTAAAGGTATCATCGGCTGACGATGGATTTCTTAGCTTGGTGAACATCAACTTAGCTTCACCCAAGTTGAACATTCGTTCAATAGCAGCTTTGTCCCTAGGCTTTCCTTGCTGGAGTTTTACTGTAAATGTACAGCCGGTCGGAAAATCGTCAGGTCCCATTTCTTCGTCGAACTTTAAGATGCAGTTCGACACGACGAGGTCTCCCATTGTCATGATTGGATTCATCGGGTTTCCTACAACTAGGTGCCATTCTCCGATCGGCCGGTCTGACAGAGCGGATTTGATAGAGATCAAATAAGGAATAGCATCGGCTAACGCAAGAGCTGTTCCAGCTTGAGTGAGGTTTACGAATTTTTCTTCTATTTTTTCTCCAGCTTTTCCAGCTTTTATAGCTTGTTCCATGTTACTAACAGTTTCACCAACTGATGCCTGTATTGCGTTTAGCACAGGTTCCATTTTAGCTAACATAGTGTTAAGGTCTCCGTTAAATTTTGTTCCCCATTCAGTTAAAAGTCTGCCCAGCATCTGAGTTGTGGTTTCGTCAAATTTTACTCCTAACCTAGGAAAATACCTAGCTAGCTGACCCAAGAACGGTGCGTCATTGTACGTTAGGTTCAAGAAGCTCGCTATGAGATCCAGGGCAACTATCTTTGGGCTCAACCCGCTGAACGACCTGAAAGAATAGTGAAAATTCAAGGTAAACGGTGTGTTCCAGCCGTCCTGCACTCCTCTAGCTCTTCTAGTTGAAGCGTTCACCACGTTAACCGGACCGTATATTCTGTTCCAGTAAGGACCCTGAGTATAGAGTTCTCTGGAGTATTTCTGAAGTTTTTCTTCAACTCTGGTGAGCTGGGTAAGCTGAGCATCCTGGCCGTTCAGACCAACGTAAACTGCTTCCAACCGTTCTCCGAGTTTCTGTAATTTAGGAATGTCCTTGAACACTTTCATCAAGTCAGTAACGGTCACTTCGTTTCCTTCGAGTATCTGAGGATCGTCGATCGGCCCAACCATTTCCCAGCGTAATCCCCAATTCATGAAACCGATGTTCGACAGGGCGTTGTCCGTTCCGTCCCCGAACCAAGTTACGGCTTGCGCAATTGGAATAGGGTTTAGGTTTCCTGGAGCTCTGATTAGATCGTCGATAGGAAACGGGTACCTCCGAAGAGTTACTAGCCTATTGTTAGGAATCTTTCCGTAGTTCTTGCAGAACATAAAATCAGTCATCGCGTAAGGTTGAAAACCTGTCACGCTTTCCATCGATTGGGTGCCTGCCCACTGTATCAGATTCTTAGCGGTAGGGTTAGCGATGGTTGAGTAATTCTTAACGGCGTAATTGTTTGCCGAATTTTTTATGGCCTGCATTCTCTTGAGATTATCGTCGATGGATTTCTGGTACATGTCCTGCAGGTTAGCATCGACCGCTGCCGCCTTGCTAGTTTGATCCTTATCGATCAACACCTGAAATCCGTCAGCCACGTTTTGGTTCACAGTATCAGTGTACGGATCACCGCTAGGTTTTGAAGAGTAACCTATAAAGTGCGCATCTGGTTGGTAAGCTGCTCCGTTTATGAACTTTGAGTACTTAAAGATGGAGAACTTGTTGAATATTGAATCGGTGTCAGCCGATATGATTGACCCGCCAGACTGCTTGTCCGCTTCGCCCGATAAGTACTGGCCCAACGAACCCTTAGTCGTTTGAGCTAGTGCCTCTAGGTAGTTTACTCCGCTAAATGCTTGCTCGACTTTTAGCAGTTCGACAGTCGACGAATTTTGGCTACTTGGCCACACGTTGGTGCCGTTAGCTACTGTGTTTGCTGTTTGTTTGGTGAAAAAACCTAGAAGACCATAGCCCATCTTTATTGGCTCTATTTTTGTTATTTATTATCGCCGGAAAACTGATCAAACGAAAAACGCCTAGCTTCTAGGCTGGCGTCTTTGAATTTCCTTCCTTCAAATGGTAGGATGAACTCAGGTAAACCTAAAAATAGGTTCTTATGTTCTTATCAACTTAAAAGCTTATCATTTCTGGGTGATCCTAATACATTGAATCGAGTTCTGGGTTGGGGATTTTTTCCCAATTGCTTTCAGCGTTCATTCCGCCCAGTCTCTTAGCCAACTGAGTGTGTTCGGACTTTTCCTTAAGGTAGGTCAAGGCTTCCTCGTAGAGACCTTTGTTCAGCATTCGATCTATTACTGTAGCATCGCGTCCTTTTAACTTTGCTCTGTACACAACCGGAAACCTTTGAATGTTCGCTTTTGCCCTCCTGATGATCATTCCTATTTGCATATTGTACGCTCTTTTCCCTGGAAGTTCGGTTGGGTCTATCGAAAGAACCCCGACCGTAAATAGTTCCTCAAAATCCGTCCAATCCTTTGCTTCTTCCGGTTCCTTTATGAACGATTCTATCCCGTGGCAATCTGCTAAACCGTAGTACCAGGAAGATTCTTCCATCTTGTTTTCGAAGAGTGCAAACTTGGTGACAGCTCTGTTTTCAGCGACAGGTTTTTCCTTCCCTCCTGCTTTTTCTAAGTTATCCTCGTAGAGTCCTGGAACGACAGCTAGTCGTTCCCCTTTCACTTCGATCGGATTTTCAAGAGTGACTTCGTACCGTTTAATGTCCGGCTCGTAATCGGTTGAGTAGATTTCGGTTATCTCAGCACGAACCCTGTCAATAGCTTGAAAGAGTTCGCTTTCAAGTTCGTCTGAGTTTGCTCTGACCATCACTTTATCTCCGAGTTCAAATGCCATTTCCGATTCTGTTATTTTTTGATACGAACGCGTCGAAGTTCATGATCTGCATTCTTTCCTCGTAAACGCTTCTTCTTTTCTTCTTTTTCTTCTTTGGGCTAAAATTATCGCCTGAACCTATTGAATTTTCGGTAGGAGGAACGATCGGACCCATGGAACCTATGGAACCAGGAACCTGCATGGAAACGCCAGGTGCTACTTCTTCCGAAACAGCGTTTGGTGCTAACGGACCTGGTTCGTCAAGAACTCCGGTGTCCGGGATGAACAGCCTGGTAACAGCGTCACCTTTCATCTGTCCTTCTCTTCCTTTTAACATCTTTCCTATGAATTTTCCAGCACTGTTTAGAGCGACAGCGTAGAGCTTGTGAGTCTGCTTTCCGAGGCTTGCCCAAGCTTGTCCAGCTGGGGTTACCGGCGTCTGGCCGACCGGAAGCAAGTTCATTATGTAAGTGAATCTCTTCCTAAATTTCATGAGCCAAGTAGCGTCAGCTATCTGCTTTCCTGTCACAGGTAGATCAACCGCTTCGTGCAGTTTCAACTTCGTTCTAAAATCGAAGTGAATGCCCTTAGCGTCCTTTAAAGTTATCGTCTTTTCTCTAGCTCTTCCGAGAACGTATTCAGATTCTTCTGCCAACGTCTTTTTTAGGAATTCTATGACTTCTGGTTTTGACAGAGGGCGGCCGTTACGAACTCCTTCCAAGCCGTTTATCGAGATCTTGATAGCATCAATTTCCTTGAAAATTTCCTGTTCGCTCGTAAAGTTCTGGTGACGTAAGTTCAGTATTCTCTTTAGAATCTGCACTTCATGATCGTTGGAAAGTATCGTTCGGTATATCGTCTGATACCGTTCCTCTCCGATCGCATCCTTTATCGTTTTCTCTACAGTTCCTTTTGCTTGTTCTGCTGCAGCTTTGGTTTCCTCTCCGTAAAACGGAAGAACTTTTTCCAACGCGATGAGAGTTGTTATCACCTTCGTTGCGCTGTGTTCCTTTCCTTCCTGCTGGGTGTCAGAGTCCATAACCTGTGCCATTTCCGGCTGGATGAGTTTTCCTATTTCAACGATGGTGTTATCGTTCTGGGACGAAACTTCGTCCTTTATGCTGGCAACTTTCTTGAGTATCTCGTCAGCTATTCTGTCCAATTCCTCTTGTTTCAAGAGCTTAAACGCTTCGTAGATTCTTTCCAGAGCTTGGACTCTTGCTGCTACTTGGATCCGTTCTGCTGCGATTCTCTGAATCGCTTCGACATCGCGGTCCTCTTTTTTGAACTCCTCGTCCAGCCTTATGCTGAGTCGGCGTATCTTCTTTCGGCAGTATTCCAAGTAAGCTGTAGATATTTCCATTCCCCTAACAGAACCGAACTCTTTTTGGTAGATCGGATCCTTTAGGGCTTGTTCTAGGTCAACTATCCCTCTGTCCAAAAGCATGTCTATGAGGTAGTCTAACCTCTTCCAAGCTTCCGCGTTCGGATCGCTTTCTTCTTCCTGACTCTCGCTTCCAGCGTTGTGACGAAAATCCTGGTTTATTCCAGAAAATTGATCTTCGAACCGGATGATGTCCGCTTCTAGCAGCAAGTTCTCGAACTGTTGAAACTTTTTTACTTTGAACATTCGCGATTAGTTTCTTTTCATCTGCAGAAGGTACTGAACCTTGTTCTTGAGAGTGATCATCTCGTCGACCATGTTGTACAGTTCCGAATCGGTTTCCTTGTCGAACAGGGAAGCAAATTTCAGTCGCAGAGTCTGGTCAACGACTTCGAAGAAGATTTGAATTGCTTCTTCTCTGTCGTACAGAACGATCTGTGCTTGTCCAAACTTAAGAGTCTGTGCACCGTACTTACCGGCAATCCCTTCTATGAGAGCGTCTATCTGACCAGTGAAAGTGTCATAGAACAAGCCAAAATGACGGTGTTCAGTGTCTGAATCAGTTTGCAGGTGAATTATCTTAGCTTGGTCAGCTATTTGAAACAACGATAGCATGAATTCCGCTACGGTAGTTTCCTCAGTTACCTGCTCAGCTGGTGGAGTTGTAACGTCAGCTACGACTTCTTGTGTTTCTTCCGGCTCTATCGGAAAAGTCGGCATTTGTTCGATTTCGATCATCTTGACCTGAGCTTTTTTTGTTTCTGTTCCCACCGACCAAACGGGATCACCCAAAGGTCTCTGTTCACTTTACTCTTTAGGTAATCGTAAACACTGTTACCTTCTGGGTGCTGCAGAACCGCATTCTTAAGAGGTTCTTTGCCAGCTCGGTAGTTCCTGTAGTTCTGGTGGGTCTTTTCCATACTTGGTTATTTATTCTGATCTTCTTGGAAGAAAGTGTGCCCAAAACTTTATATAGCATACGTGTAAAATATAGATACATTAAACTGTAATAACCTAGATTTGATGAAATTTGAAGATCTAACCCAAGAGAACATCTCAGACATCAAAGCCATATACTGGCACCCTACTCTCAGCTGGGATGAACGAATGAACAGATTAAGCAGCTACCTTAACAAATCGGAACGAACCGTGTCCAAGTGGTTGGCTCGGTTAGGTTTAACCGAAAAAGCTATGGTAGAATCTCCTCAGCTCATAAAGGCAAAAGAACGCCAATTGAGCACCAAGAAGCGATTCCTCATCACCTGGGCTCAGAACGACACCCCGATTCACGAAGCGTTCGTTTCTAACCTTGAAAAGTACGCTGAACAAATAAACGCGGACATTCACGTGATCGCAGGACGGTACAAGAACCCAACGTCAGTATTCACAGATAAGAATTACGATACGTGGGACGAAAGGATCGAGGAATACCTCGACGCTAACCGGCACAACGTCCACAAGAACATGTGGATAATGTCAGACATCAAGATCCAACCTACTGCAACTGACCCGATGACGGGTCTTCGTGGTTTAACTGGAGTTCACTCCTGCGTGTTTGGATCGCCAAAAGTTCAGATGGAAACTGTTCCAGTCCTAGAAGGTAACCTTCCTAAGATAATGGTAACGACCGGCGCCTGTACGGTAAAGAATTACACTGATTCAAAATCCGGCAAGAAAGGCGAGTTCCACCATACGTTAGGGTTCGTTATCATTGAGATAAAGGACGATGATACATTCTTCGTAAGGCAGATCACCGCCACGGATAACGGTAATTTCACCGACTTGAACAGTAAAGTAGAGTATGATGAAGAGTTTAAGATCAGTTCAATTAAAAAGGTGGACACGATCGCAGCTATCATATTCGGTGACATACACTTCGGCCAACACGACCAGGAAATCATCGATAAGACTATCGATTTCTTTAGAGTGATGAAACCTAGGCACGTTGTCCTTCACGATGTGTTCGACGGTCTATCCATAAATCACCATGACATGAAGAATCCTTTCGTTCAGTACGAACGGGAGATGAACGGTACAAACTCTCTGAAGGATGAGGTTGAGGCTCTTCTCGAAGGATTGGAAGATTTTGACAGCAACGAATTTACGACCGTAATTGTCAGAGGAAATCACGATGATTTTCTCGATCGTTGGTTGCAAACGTCTGACTGGAGAAAAGCAGGAACTCTGAAGAACTCGTTAGAGTACATGGAGTACGCAGCTCTAATCCTTAGCAGAAAAGCCAAGAACGGAGTCATTCCGTACATCATCAAGCAGAGATTTCCAAACTTCGTAACTCTCAGCAGAAACGAGAGTTTCATCATAAAGGATTGGGAACTTGCTCAGCACGGTGATATCGGAACCAACGGCACTTACGGTTCTCTGTCCCAGTACAGAAACCTCAACACGAAGATCATAGTCGGACACTATCACTCACCAGGAAGAAAGGACGGAGCTTTAGCGGTCGGAACTTCGACGAAACTTAGAGTCAACTATAACATTGGTCCTAGCAGCTGGCTTCAGTCTCATGTGATCGTTCACGAGGATGGAAAGGCACAGCACTTGAACTTCACCAACGGCGAGTTCACTACTTTATTTTAAGGTTCGTTAAAGAATGCATAAAAAAAGCTCCGAAAGGAGCTTTTTTTTGTATTATTCGGTCTTTGCGAGACCAGAAGTACCTGAGGTTCCCGCTCCCATCATCATTGATTGTGTGTAACCTGGGTAAAGCCCTGGATCTTCTGGGTGTTCATTAGCAAATTTCACAGCTTCTGCGATACGTCGATCACGCTCTTCTTCCGACTTTTTAGCTTCCCTCAGTATCTTTTCTTCCTTTTCCGATATAACTACGACCGTTTGTACATCATCCTCCTCAGCAGATTCAACGTTCAATAACGGATCGATCGATTCGTTTACCGCTGAGCTATCGATCTCTACTACTGGAATGCCTGGCGATTTGAACTGAGGTAAGGTGGATTCGTTCAATTTTTCCATCAGGTCTTGGTTCATGCTGTAAAAGTCAGAGTGTATCTCCTGAGGAGCTGCTGACTTAAAACCTGCGTAATCACCGTTCTTGACGGTGTTCATTATGACGTCCTTTATGCCAGCAGATGGAAGTTCCATCAGTCTAATGTCCTTCTTCAGGTTTAAGTTTCGTGAACGTTTCTTAGCTAATTCGATCTGCAGAGCTAGATCTCTTATCCTGCTTCTGTTAGCAGCGATGATGTTAGGTTCGTAGTTCGGCTTTATTATCTTTAACAAGCTTTCTACTTCTCCGTCCGAAACGATAACGTAGCCTTCGATAAAACTGTGGTGAACGTTTGCTAGTCTCTGCAACCCGTTTATCACGGTTTCCTTCTTGAACGGCCGAGCTTTGCTGGTGTTTCCTGGGTGGACGCACACCATCAAGCACGGCAACCCGTTCTCGTTGAACAAGCTCTGTGCAGATTTTATGTGTCCTGGGTGTATTGGTTGAAAGTCAGAGATGATCAAATTTACAGGTTTAGTTTTCCTATCTTCCACCTGCTTGAATGTCTCAAAGTAGCCCGGATCCTTTTCTTCACCGACGAACTCCTTGAACGTTGGGAAGTAATTTTCGTAGATTGAATCTCCCATGATTACTCTGCTAATTTTGTCGATCTGATCGTTAAGGTTCTCTTTCATCTCTTTGGTAAAGAACGATGAGTTCACCTTGATCTTTTTCTTTCTGAACATGTTGATGAAGACTCGGTAAATTTCCTTGAAATTAGGGTTCGATTCGATCATCGATGTTACTCTAGGGTTGTTGATGAGACCGAAATTCACGTTGAAATCGTCTCTTTGCAGAAAATCAGGTATCTGAATGTCTAGGTCCCTGTACTTTTCTCCGAATTCCTTCACGAATTCCAAGTATATGTGATTGACTAGAGAAACGTAACGTTCCTCGTAAGTCTCACCATTCATTGGAATTTCTCTTAACTCGCTAACCGGGTATTGTTCGATGAAGTTCATGAGGTCGATCACGATGATCCAGATGTAGTCATCACTCTTCTTCCTATCCTCAGCAGACCGCTTCTTTGCTCCTTCCTGAAAAGTAGGATCTATCAGTTTTGCTAGGAACACCGGTTCTTCTCCTCTAGCTGACTCATCGTAAAACCTGAAAACTATTCCCTCAATGTCCTTGTCCAGAGAATCCTGGAGGAACGATTTTTCAAGAGATGGGTTTAGGATCGAAACGATGTACCTAGTAAAAGATGTGGTCTTGAACTTTTCTACCAATTTGTCGAATGATGTGTATATGAATTCGTGTATCTGTTTCTTTTGTTCTGGGCTTAATTTGCCCCGGAAGATGATCGGAGGTCTTTCTATTCCTAGAACGTCTGCCCATTTGTTGAGTTCTTCCCTGCTCTGTATGGTTTCCTTTACTTCTCCGTTTTTCTTGAGAAGGTGTATGTAGCTCAAGATCAGGTGATTCTTGGGAAGATTATCGTACGATATGGTCTGGGGTTTTTTGTCGGAAAAGTATTCCATTCCGAAGTAGTAATTCGGCGGAATGTTTGGCGTGATCTCGCTCTTCTTGCTTTCCAAGTATGAAATAGCAGGCTCAAAGTACTTGCTAAGGACTCTGTCCACGTACGATATTGGGCCGTTTCTCTTGAAGTACTCTATCTTTCCATGATCGTCTTTCATCAAACCGAAAAACGCTCCGTCCATCTTCTCGTTGACGATGACCGTCTTGTTGAGTAAGTTTTCGACGAAATCCTGTCCGTATTTGTCTAAGACGTCCTTTAAATGTGCTAAACCTGCCATGCTTTTGATTTTGTTAGTCCAGTGGTCCGAAATCACCGCGACTCATTGCTTTTCCAAATTCAGTCGAAGAGATGGAATCCAGAGATGCGCTTACTCTAGTGACCGCGTTTCTAAGAGTTTCATCATTTTTGAGTAAATCGATAAGTTGCGGAAGTTTAAAGTCCTGTTCAGATTTTGGTAATCCACCTACTTCTTCGAGACGTTTTTCCAATTCTCTGTACTTTAACCCTTTGGTGGACACGTTCCACACGTAGAATACAGGTTTGTCCTTTCCGTCATAATGTTTCCTGTAAAATTCTTCAATCTCGTTCAGCTTCTTTTCCATCTCAGATAACCCAGATTCTTTAGTGAACATCCATGGTTCTCCAGATTTTCCGTTTCTGCTGAGTTCGATTACTCGACTTGCGTGACCGTGTATATCACTCGGGTAATTGAATTCTTCTAAATTAGGACACATCATCACCAATTCTGAAAAAAGAGGAAGGAACTCTTCGAGAGAAATTCCTCTGACTTTAGATTCGGCTGACTCGTTTACGAACTCTTTGAAATCTTTCGTGAACTTTTTAAGCATCGCATTTTGACTATTTTTGTTATTTATTAAGCCGAGATGCCTAAAAGCTTTTTACCTTCTGCAACAAAACTATCAACGGATTCTTGGTCAAAGTGGTTGGTGATGAATGAGATGCCGTTTTTTCTAGCTGGGTCAGCTAACTGATCTTTTCCGAACTCCAAGAAGTGTCCGAACAGGTGAAGTTCCTCATCAGTTGAGTGAGCCCCATCAAAAACGTCCTTGTTTCTTGACACATCTTGTTCTCTACGATCTTGGTTTACCGTGATCATTATGGTCTTGCAGTTTCGGTAGAGGTCGGATGACAGCAGAGCTTCGTACTCTTGACATGCTCTGACCAGTAACAGTCGACCTCGCAACACTGCCCAAACGTAAGCAGAGATGATAGCTCGGTCGAAGACCCAGATCTTGTCTCTGTACTGGGGTTGTTGATTCATTTCAAGGATGGTCATGATGTTACCCAAGCTGAAATAATGCAAAGCTGGCGTGTTGTCAATGTCTTGCAAGCCTAAGGTTCTGATGTGATTTGCAAAGTAGAACTTGTAGTACTCGATGTCCGGATCAGTATCGAACTTTTCTGGAGTCTTGAGCAATTCCAAGTTTACTGACTCTAGCAAGTCGTTTATCAAGTAAGTCTTGCCGCATGCTCGCGGGCCTTCTACAAATAGTATCATAGCAATCTGATTCTTTCAACGTCCTGGTAATCGCAAAGTGGGACGACTGAGGATAAGCTCAGTTTTATTACTTTACTTTTATCAACGAAAACGAAATTGATCTCCAATTCCGGTGCTTCGTCGGCTAAAATTTGCGCGTATTGTATGATCTCCCACATGGAATCCTCGTAAATGGTCAAAGATTTTGCCTGTGGGTTAGCGTCGAGAATCTCCAGAAGCTTCATGGCTTTGGATTCTTCCCTTCCTAAAAAGTACACTCGGTGAAAGATGCACGCGCTCTTTTCCAAGAGTTTTGTGATAGCATCCTTGCACGCAAGAACTCTGTGAGTGATGAGGTAGTTCTCGTACTTCGAATTCTCTCCCCAAGTCTTTTCTATTGTGTTGAGAATCGGAAATACTGTTTCGTGATTTTCGAGAGACTTTGGATCGTCGAACCACTCGTAAGGTTTTTTCCCTACCGCTTCGGTGCAAGTAAATCCAGGAACTCTGTAGAGGGTCTCATCAAAATCGAATACGTTGATGTGTTCCTTAGGCTTGTTCATCTTCCAACATGTATGTGTTATCCGGAGTAACGACGGTTACTCTAATCTGTTTTAGTCCTTTTCTTAACCTTTCTGCCAGGTCGAGAGCTTTCCATAGAATCTTGTCCGGCTTTCTCGGAAACCTTGGGTAATTTACGAAACCGACTATCACTCCAGGCTCCCAGCCCTTAACGTATCGGTACTCGGTAGGAGTGATTGTCACGCAATCGCCCAACCCATTTTCGTCGAGTTCGTTAACAAAATCATCGCAGATCTGCCTAACGTCATTGAGGTTAAAGTAGTAGTGCCCGTACCCTGCCCTCAAGCCGACCCATATCTGAACGGTGTAAGATTTTTCAATTTTCATACTTGCAGATCTTTTACTAATAAATAACTGCATAGTTCTGTAATACAATACCAAATTATCAATGGATAGGACATTAAGACGCACAAGAGAGTATTCAGGGAACAGGTATCACCTGATTCGTGATTGCGTGCAAGCCCAAAAGCCGTTCGCGATCTATAACTTTACCTCGTCCGACCAGTACAACGAGTTTCTAAACGACTTGGACTCTTTCGGACGCTTGAATTACGTGGTGCAGACGATCACGTCAATGTCTCTTGCCGAACGTAAGGTTAGGTTCGTGTTTCCCAGCATCTTCGTGACTAACGAGTCGACTGACGTTTCCTTAGATGAGTTCAAGGAGATCGTAAAAGGTTCGCTATCTCACTACAAGTTAGACTCAATAATCTGCCTGTACGACGGAAACGTTTCGGTATTTTACAGGAACGGAGAACACCACCCAATTGGAAACAACATATACGGGAGCCAGCAGATCAACGAGTTCCAGAGCGATTACTACCAGGTAGAAAGCACCTATTACACGTTCTTGGTGTAAAACTTATCGCTCTTTTTCCGTAAAATAAACAGATGGAAGACGGAAACAAACTAACGCTGGAAGAGCACTTTCGTAACAAACGGGAGCTTTTTTCAAAGGAAATAAAGGACGGAATTCAACTCCTCATTAAGATCGAGAACATTCCTCAGGTCCAAGTAACCTTTTTGAGCCTCAGGCAGAGAATCCTGGAAGAAAATCACACTCTTCTCGAACACTTTACTCGGTACAAGAAACAGTACCGAGAAAAGAAGGGCGAGGAATGGGTAGATGCTTCTAAGATCGGGCAAACTCGCTACCAACCAAGCGAAAAAGTAACGATAGTTGACGCTAAGACCGCTGCGTTAAAGGAACGGCTCGAGCAGTTAGAGTACCAGATTGAATTTTACTCCGAGTGCATAAAGACAGTAGATTCGGTCATCTTTGGAATCAAGGACAGGATCGCTGCTCAAAAGTTGCTGGACGGCAACTAAAATTTCTATCAAAACTTTGCTATCATTTGAATTGACTGACGATAAACAGCACCTTCAGCTCGTGGATTACGCGGGAAAAGGAGAACTGAAGGACCTTCAACTCTACTTTAAAAAAAGAAGAGCCGGCTACTTTCACGACCCGCTTTACAAGAGAAAGATTTGGGACGGGTACGATAAGTTCATCGATAATGAAAACCGAATAGGCGTCGGTCTTTGGCGAGAGATCGTCAATTTCGGCGAACGTTACGATTACGAGATAGACATCAGAGGGTTGGACGACCTTCTGAACTTAGATTTCACCAAGGACAAGTCCGATAAATTTGCATCCGTCCTTCTAGACGGAACCAGCCCTCACATAGAACCGTACGCTTACCAGTTAGAAGCGGTTCACCGTGGACTTAAGTACAAGTTCTGTTCACAGGAACTGGCAACTTCCGCTGGAAAGACCCTTATCTTCTTTATGTACTTGTCGTTTCTAAAGAGAAAAGGAATCATCAACAAAGATAATAAGGCACTTCTGGTGGTCCCAAAAACGTCCCTGGTCAACCAGACAGCTGATGCTTTTGAGAAGGAATACCAGACAGGTTTGGTTCCGTGGACAATTCACAGGATAGGCGGGACCAATTCATTTTCCCAAAAAAAGTTCGACGACTGTGAACTTGTCATTTCCACGTACCAGAGCTTGATAATGGACGACGGCAAGCCTAAAAAACCGAAGAAGGACAAGAACGGCAAGATCAGAAATCCCATCGTTAGGCAGACCAAACCGGATTTTTTCAAGAACTTTAGCGTCATTTGCATTGATGAAGCTCACACCAGTCGCGGAGCTTCAATACGCGACATTCTCAGAGCAAGCACCAACGCAGAGTACAAATTGGGTCTATCTGGAACGATTAAGATTGAGGAACAGTACTCTGACTTTTTCAAGATTCAGGAGTACTTGGGGCCGTTAAGCATGATAGTCAAAGCGAAGTTTCTCATGGAAAATGATTACTCTGTAGACGTCATGGTGAACATGGTCAGGCTAAAGTACCCAGAAGACGATCCGTTCGTCAAGGGGTACGCTCAGCTTAAGGAAACAGGAGGAGCTACTGGTAAGGAAAAGTACGAGATAGAGAAAGCTTTCATCGTTTCGTACGAGCCTAGAATAAACTTCATTGCCAAGCTGTGCGGTAAGCTGCAGGGAAACAAGATGGTCCTCTTTACTAACGTTAAAGATCAGTACGGCAAGAGAATTTACGACAAGATAAAAGAGACTAACGACCACGTTTACTACATTGACGGTGGAGTGAAGGACGACGATAGGTCAGAGTATCGATCCATCATGGAATCTAACGCTGGCGTTGTTTTGGTCGCTTCGTTCGGTACTTTTTCCACCGGCATAAACTTGAAGAACATCAACTACATCATCTTCGCTGAGAGTTACAAATCAGAAATCACGGTAAGACAATCGATAGGTAGGGGAATGAGAAAATTGCTAGGCAAGCACAAGATCACGATACTTGACCTAGTAGACGACCTCGATGGGTACATCGTGAAGCACGGAAAGAAGAGGGAACAGATCTACCTTGAGCAAGAATTTGAAGTTTCCAAGCACGAGTTTGATCTGACTAAGTTCGTTGATCAGTAGACAGTTTCTAGAGCATCGTCAGTTTCCATCTCCAAATACTCGTAAAACCATTCGAGGCCTTCCTGCCTAAATCTATCAACTTGCTGCAGGATAGCTAACATATCTGTTTCCATTGAAGTTGCTTCTCCGAGAGTTTCTTCTAAGTAATTAACGAGAGCCTTTGCTCTATCTCTAAGCTGCGATATTTCAGGAAGATCGTTCAGTGCACCGACTTCTACAAGTTCGCTGAAATCCGGATCCTGATACTTATTTTTTACCTCTGCCATCACTTCTTCTTCGATCGCCTCTTTTTCGGCTAAGTAGCTGTTGCACTCTTCTGATATTCCTTCCATCACTGAGTCTGGACCTACTTCCGGATAAAGCAGAAGCCAACCTCCGCTTTTTCCACCCCAATCGACAGTTTTTATCCAACTGTGATCTATTCCGTCAGCTAGCACTTCCGCTTGGTCTTGCAGGTACTTCCACCAAATTCTGTTAGCTTCTTCGTCAGATAATTCTGGGACTTTTACTCTCTTTTTGATCTCTTCCTCGTCCGGAAAGATGTAAACCTTAACGTTGAGAGCAAAGTGATCGCCTCTAACTCCTGGGCTCTCTCGGTTCCAGTGATACTTTTCCTTCAATTCTATCCATTTTTCCTCTATTCGCTTGATTAGAAACACAATGTCTTCTTCGAATGAAAAATCATCGAACCTATCCTTGTATTCCTGAAATAAGTAAGGCTGTTCTCCGGTGTATCGACGATTCTCGTTGACGAAATTAGAAAAGGATAGAACGTATTTGTCCATTAGCTGTGCTTGCTGATTTCGATAGCTCTAAGTTGGCTGAGAGCCTTTTCCTTAGTTGGGTGAGTGCCTAAAACCTTTTTTCCTTTTTTGTCAAGAACAACCCACTTATTTCCGCGCTTTCGAATCATCTCGTTAACTTCAACGAACTGTTCGAAGCTTTCCACAATTTTCATAGAAGACACTTGGGAAACAGAGGCCGGGGCTTGAAGGTTAGCCGGCTGCAGCGGCGGTTGAGTTTTCTTTAGGATCTCTCCGACTTTAGTTCTTATCAGTTCCAATTTTTTTACTTGGTCCTGCGAGAACTGTTCTGAGCTTTCCTCAACTAACGCGACGTAAGCTAAGAAGGAATCGATCTGTGAATCTTCCATTTAAAGGGATATTTTTGAGGCGATTATGATGCCCAACAGTAATTTTGCGTAAATGAGTTGAAATTGGTAGTAAGTTAGGACTATCTGGTACTCTTTGGTTGACAGGCCTACCATTCCTATTCCAGCGTTTAACTTTATGATCTTGTTGATCACGGTGACCAATTGGTCTGGACCGTCCACCAAGCTCGTTAGAATATCGCCGGACGTTGAATAGCTGAGTTTTGACCTATTGTCTTGGAGCTGGGCGCACCAAGCTTCAGCGTAATTTGCGCCGTTTCGCTTAGTTAGCAAATCTGGCGAATCTATAGCTTTGTCTATCGCTTTGACTGCTGAGTTTAAGTCCTGTACCTTTTCTGATATTTCGTTCATCCAACGAAGTTCACGGTCGAATATGAAGACCGTCATGGAACTGTTGTCCTTTTCGTAAACGAATTTCATTAACGTAGGTTCAATGTCTTCTATGGCAACCCCTCCGTCATCGTCAGCTACGATTCTGTGAGCTTCTCCAGGTTCGAGAGTGAACTCCTCAAATGGAAAGTTTTCCAAGAAAGGGTATTTCTTCTTGACCACATAGGTTTTTTGGCTCATTGAACTTACCACAGGTGAACTTTTCTTCTATTTATTTAGTACTATAAAACCTAAAATGGGTTCGTACGTAGAATAGGAACATGAGCTTAACTTTAGAACAACAGATCAAGTCGTTGGACTTGAAGCAGAACGCTATCAAGATCCTCATCAACTCCTTTTACGGAGCCTTCGGAAACAGGTATTTTTACTTCCACAACAACGACATCGCACAGTCCATCACCCTTCAGGGTCAGGATCTTATCAAATTCACAATCAAAGCGATAAATCACTACTTTCGAAATCGATGGCACCTCGACACGGAGCTTCACGAGAAACTCGGACTTGTAGGTCACGTAGTGCAACCGATAGAAAGTGATTCAGCTATTTACACTGACACCGACTCGGTTTACTCGTGCATCGAGTATGCCATCAAATCAGTGCAAGGTATCGAGATGGACGACACGAAAGCTTTGGAAATCTGCTTGGCTATCAACAAGTACAGGCTAGACGATTACTTCAAAGCAGCTTTCGAAAAGTACGCCAATCACTTTCACACGAAAAACCGTTTGGTCTTCGAATTAGAAAACGTTTCCAGGGCAGGCATCCTAGTTGCAAAGAAAAAGTACGTTTTTGAGGTAGCTACCAAGGGCTCGAAAATTCTAGACAAACCGGTCCTAATGATCAAGGGCTTGGAAGCTATCCAATCGTCTTACCCTATATGGGCAAGAGAAAATCTTAAAAAGATCTACTGGATCCTTCTAGATAAGGGTTACGACCTTGATCTCGAAAAGGATCTCATTCCTGTCATGCAGGAAATGAAAAATGAGATGGACACCATGCCTATCGACAGCATAGCTTTCAACTTCAACGTTCGAGTTTATGAAGAACACGTGAAGAGTTTGAACCCTCTCATCATTGGAACTGGCATGCCGATTTACGGCAGAGCAGCAGCCTACCACAATCACGTAATCACCAAGACTGAGAACCAAAAGTACGCGATGATTCGCGGCGGATCAAAGATTAAATTTTACTACTGCGATCCCAACAATAACGATTACGATTTTGACGTGTTTGCGTACGTTCCGGGAGTGTTTCCGGATTTTGCCGTACCGACCGATCGTGAACAGCAATTTTTCAGGCTGATCGTAGAACCGATCAACAAGCTTCTCTTAGCCATGGGTTTTTCTGAAATCAACTCAAAACTGACGCGTCACGTTGAGATGGTAAGGTCTCGCAGCAGAGCAAAGAACCCAAAACGAGAAGACCTCTACCCACTTTACGTCGTGAATTCGGAAACTCTTGAATTCGAAGAGATTCCGGAAACCGTTCAGGATTTCGTCGGAAACCCGGAAGCTCAGATACCTGACGATCTATTTCCGACTTTCATATCGGTCATAAGTCTCTACGGACTTTCCACGGTTATCGTGCCAAAGCCAGAACTTCAGAAGTACCGCGAGCGAATAGCAAAGAAGAAAGGCATAGAAGTAGAAGATCCGTTTGCTATCCATTACGACGAGATGGCTAAAGTTCTCAGAGAAAATGGCTGGGAAACTTCTTGGAGCGATGATAATTGGGTAAAATCTAAAGCCAAGAACAAGGAAGCTAACACCGGCATCTCAACCAAGTCAGCGTATTCACGAGTAATGAAAATCTTAGCTAAGAAAGTAACCGTTTTTAGCGAAGCTGAACTTGAGGAAATGAAAGAAGCTGGCGAAATCAATTAATTATTTCTAAATGAACCGCGACGAAGTAGTAGATTTTGTCAAGATAATACTCAGAAAGAGGTTTCACGACAATTTCGAAAAGCAGCAGATAGACGACAGCAACGATCGAAAGCTGAACTTTGCCTGTCCGATATGCGGGGACTCTCACAAAAAATCTTCGAAGAAAAGAGGTAACCTCTATTTCGATACCGAAGCGTACAAGTGTTTTAACGACGGCTGCATGGCTTACATGTCGTTGGGAGAGTTCGTTTCGAAGATGAGCCGAGAGCACGGAATAATGCTTCCGAGCTTCGCAGCGGACTTTGAGTACAAGCCGGTTAGAGTAAAACGAACCGAGAACCAGCTCTTGCGCTTTCTAACGTCTGACACGACTGAGCTCGTAACGATCTCCGAGATCATCAACCGGTTCAACTTAGTGAGGTTAGACCAAGCCGAGAACAATCCAAGAGCGATAGAATACATCAAAAGCAGAAACCTTGACCTTATCGAGGATTTCGGGGACTTCCTGTATGCTGATTCTTCAGACAATAAAGTACTTATCTTCAATTTTGATCGTCGTTCTGGGAAGCTCCTAGGGCTATCCATAAGGAGTTTAGACCCAAACGCTGAAAGAAAGTACATCATAAAGTCCTACACCGACATTGCTCTCATATTCTTGCAGCGCGAGATCGACAAGGAACTCGTTGACGATGCGAATTACTTGAACAACTATTTCAACATCTTGAACGTCGATTTTTCCAAGCCGTTGTGCCTGACCGAGGGTCAGTTCGATGCACTGTTCATCCGAAACTGCATAGCAACCACCGGAGTTACTAAAGCGCGAAGCATACTTCCATCGTTGGGAGCAAAAGGTAAGATTCGAATCCTTTTCGACAAGGACAAAGGTGGTCAGGACGAGATGATGAATCTCATAAAACAGGGTTATTCAGTTCTTCTGTGGAACAAAATCATCGATGATCTAAAGAAGAAAGTGTCAGACCGCTCTGATCTCATAAAACTCACGAAGATAAAGGACATAAACGACCTGTTTAATTTCCTAAAGGTCAGGCAACCAGCGTTGACAGTCAATGAATTCAACGATTTTTTGGACGGTTACTTTAGTGATAGCGTGTACGACATAGCTTTCCTATAAATATCTTCGTGAAACCACGCGAAGATAAGGGCATAAAATCCTTCCTAAAACCTCGAAACGGAGAAAACCGGCCACGGCAAGGCTACTTTCGTCCAGCTAACCCAGAAAAGTACATGGGCGACATCAATAAGATAATCTTTCGTAGCTCTTGGGAATTCAAATTTTTGAAGTGGTGCGATCTTAGTCCAACTATTGTTAAGTATTCCAGTGAACCCATCGGAATCATTTACCACAATCCGTTGGACAAAAGACCCCACCGGTATTACGTTGACTTTTACATAATAGTGAAGGACCCTAACGGCAACGAGTACAAGTACTTGGTGGAAGTAAAGCCAAACAAATACATAAACCCACCGAAGAAACCTGATCGAATGACTGACAAAGCTACCGCTAACTACGTGTACGCAGCAAAGCAGTACATTGTTAACCAGGCTAAGTTCGAAGCAGCTAAGAACTTTGCTTCTCAGAAAGGAATCAAGTTCGGCATCATTACCGAAAACTTTCTGTTCAAATCGATATAAAATACTTCATGAAGAATAAGATAGTCAATGATTTCATAAGGATAGGCTCAGTACCATCGTTTACCGAAGAGGGCAAACCTTACTACTTTGACGATGACTGCATTCCCTATGCTTACTACCGTTTAGTTCCAGGGTACATTTACACGTTCGTATCGTCCAAGACCATGGAAGAAGATGAATTACCTTCGCTTGACGAGTACCAAACAAGCTCTACCAAATCAGTAAAACCGTACTTTGACAGACGACCGATCATCTTATCGTTGGGCCAAGAGGGTCCAATGGAAGTCGGCCTTAACTTGAAACTGCTGCCGCTTAGCGTTCGTCACTGGTTCCTGTCCAAGTACTACAAGATTCTCAGCACTCTGATAGAAAAGTCAGAGGATGAGGACGGAAAATTCATCAATTTTAGAGATAGAATGAAACTTCCGGAAAATTCGATGCTAAAAAACATCAACCGAAACTTCATCACTCAGATAGGTGAGCAGAATAACATCAATTTTAAGTTCCTGGTTGATAAATATACCAGAGGTGAGATGAGTAACAAACTAGCAATCATCGATTGGGAGCAAGCAGTAAAGCTTCCGAAATTGAGTTACGTAACAGATGGTTCAGTATTAACAAAAACTCCGATCTCGTACTTCTTGACAAAATTTACTTCATAATACATGGCAGGATTTTTAGAAGGTAACCCTATGCGATCGCTCAAGTCTAGGTTGACTGAGCTTAGCAGGTTCGGTCTAAAGTACGACGATCTCCTGATAAAGAACTCTCAAGCGATAGGTTTTATCGAAAGTCAGCTCAGCGGAGCTGCCGGCTTTGCGTCGGACGATCTCATGAGAGCTACGTTAGCTCTGTCGGACACTACTTCTTCGATAAAAACGAAAGCGATCGCTTTTTTCCAACTCGATTACATTTCAAAAAGAGAGCGTCTTCGCGACATTGCTTCCAACGGTGAGATAGAATTCATCCTGGAAACCATAACTGACGATGCTATCGTTTTTGACGAGGACAATCGATTCTGTTACGCAAACGATTTGGTCGGTGAGATGCAGTACTTGGGAGACAACAAGAAAAATCGTTTGGATTACCAAGAGCGCATCATAAACTCTTACCAAGCTGCATTTTCAAAGATTTACAGTCGTTGGGGATTTGACCAGGGAATTTCAGCTTGGCAATACTTTTACCAGTGGCTCATCGAAGGTCACCTGGCTTTCGAAATCATCTATGATAACATCGATAAACCTACTGAGATCATCGGGTTCAAAGAACTCGATCCAGCTTCTCTATATCCTATACTTAAAAAAGATAACGAGGGAAAAATCGTTCTTCAGTGGACTCAAAGAGACCCTATCACGAAAAAAGATCGTCAGCTGAACGATTCGCAGATCATCTACTTGTCTTACTCAAATCACATGAGAACGAAGCGCGTAAGCTTCGCCGAACGTCTAGTAAGATCGTTCAACATGCTGAGGATAATCGAGCACTCCAAGGTCATCTGGCACACAATGCATGCACCTATTCGTTTGGTAACAACCGTTCCGATCGGAACCAAGTCAATGCAGAAAGCCAAGGAAGACGTACGAGAGTTCGTTAACACTCTAAAAGAAGACATTTACTTTGACGGTGAATCCGGAGAATTGAGAGTTGACGGAAAACCTAACATCTTGTTCTACAAGAACTACGTCGTTCCGGCCAACGATCAGCAACAGCAAGTAAAGATCGAACCGCTAGAGTACCAAGGTCCTAACCTGTCAGGTTCGGAATTATTGAAGTACTTTACCGAAAAACTAAAGCAGGATTCAAAGATCCCGGCGTCTAGGTTTAGCGAAGGTGGCGGAATATTCACGCTTACGTCCGAAGGTATTTCCAGAGAAGAAATCCGTTACAACAAGTTCATCAAGCGGTTAAGGTCTGCTTACCAGGAACTCATAACCAAACCTCTGTACCTGCAAGTCTGCATGGACGTTAAGGAACTAAGAAACGACCAGAAATTCAAAAACTCGGTCGGAGTTATTTGGTACGATGATAACGTGTTCGAGGAAATCAAGAATCAGGATCTTCTCAACAAGAGAATCGCAGCCATCAACGCCCTCAAAGCTATCACGGACGATCAGAACAGGCCGTACTTCTCCTCAGACTTTCTCGTCAAGGAATACCTCAAGCTCAGCGACCAAGTCATCCAAAAGAACAAGGATTACCTTGCAAAATCCGGCGGAAAAACTTCAGAAGGTCAGGACGCTGAGGTTACTTTGCCTGCACCAGCAGGCCCAGGAGCTCAGCCTGAAGAACCAGCAGCACAGGCCGGTCCAGAAAAAGAAACAGCTAGCGAACTTGCACCTCCTGGCGGAGGATTGTAAAGTGGGAGCAAAGAAACAAGGCAAAAAAGGCAGGACGAAATACACGTTCTGCCATTTTTATGAGTACTACTTAAATAAGTTGTGGAAACTTAAGCAACCTAACCACGTTATCAAGAACGAACCGTTAGTCTTCGTAAAGAACCGCGAACGTTCTCTTACCGTTGATAGAAACGTCCAGTCCTAATCCTACCTTGAACATATCGCCAGCGTCGTCAAGCGCGAAAGCGGTTGGCACCACTTCGTTGATCTTTGCAAGCATCACGTAATTCTGTATCTGTTCAGCTGCTTCTTTTTCTAAGATGTCAATAGGGTAACCTTCGAATTCGAACAGGTACTTGGTGACGTCTAACCCAAAGTTTGGCTCTCCCAAGACTTCTCCCTTTCTCGTCAGAATTGTCATTCTTACCTGAGAGACCGTATTTTCGATGTCGTTTGTCGACTCAAAAATGTCCGATTTGTAATTAGGATCGTCAGTACCTCTGAAATAAAAATCTCTCATCTTAGAAGTGAACTAGGTAAACCCAGTCCGGTGTATTTTCGCCCTTCATCATGTCTAACACAGCTTGAAATTCTGCGTCAGCTTTCGTAACGAAGGTATTGTAATTCGGTCTAACTCCACCAGGTAAATTGAAGTCAAAACTGGTCAAGAGTTCTCCCAACCTAACCTTTGCTTTTGCCCTTACGTACCTTTGGAACATTTCGTCCTCGTAAAGGTACTGTTCCTCTATCTTCTTGCTTACCTCAACTACCATCTTGCTTGGAGTTCTGCCCTTTACGGTTATGCTCTTTGTGTTCTTGTTGTAATCGTAAGCTACTGTGTCAAGAACAAAGTTTTTGGTGATGTCTAGGAACGAAAAGATAACTGTTCTGTACACGAGAGATTCTCCGATAAATGGTGTAAGAAATAATTCGGACCCGATAAATTTCTGATCGGAAAAGTCCTGGTCTATCGTTCCAAACATCGAAGAACCCTTAGGTTCTTTAACTTGGTGAACGAATTGGACGCAATCCGGCATTCGTATGGTTCTAGTTCTCTTGTACTGATCGCTTGACAAAAGTTCGTTAGGAATGAGAATGTACCGAGGCTCAACCGCGTGTCTCCAGTTATCGTAAAAGAACCGTTCCGCGTTTATGATGACACGTTCTATTTCCTTATCCGGTATCGAGTAAGGAAGAGCTTGTGCTAATGTTAGTTCCTGCTTTATGTCAAGTGCTAGTTCGACTCTAGTCATTTACGTTAGTGTTTTTACGCTGTCGCTGGTGCAGCTGGTGCTTGACCTGGAGTAACTCCTCCTATCGATTGCTGAGCGGTTGGTGCTGTTGCTGCCTGAACAGTAGGAGCAACCGTTGTCGTCTGAGTAGTAGCGGCAGCCGCTGCAATCACCTGGTTAAGAGCTTCTCGCTTGGTCTGCAAGTCTTTTTCCTTAGCAGCTAAGTCTGTGTAGAACTTTTCCTTAAAATCGTTAAGTTCACGTTCCGCTGCGGTCACAACGCTCTGCAAGTTTGCTATCTCATTGGAATCAGCTTCGTTAACTTTCGAGTAATCAGGTTCGTTAGTTTCTAACTGTGTTAGGTCAGCTTTCTTTACCTGGTCAACGAATTTTTCTTTCTTTCCGGGATCAACGTTATTGCCCTTTAGGGCAGTTTTTGGATCCTCCAGAACGTCAGCTTTGCTAAATTGGTCGAAGGACATGATTTTATCTGTCATCTCGTATCGGTACTTTTTCTTATTTATCCCTTTGTTCTTCTATGTACTCAGTGAAGGTTTTCACGTGCTTGGTAGGCGATTGTTCTTCGCGAACTTGAACTATTGGATTGGTCATAAAATCCCACCGTGAAATCGGTTGAGAGTTTGTCCATTGGTTAGGTATTCCTCCAAAGTTCAAGCTTATCTGAGATGGCTGAACGTTAAAATCGTACTGATTCGGTGTTTCGAAAGAGTCCGCCGGGATAGCGTACGTTCCTCCTGCCTCTTCTGTAACTATCTTCCATATCTTTTCCGGATCTATTCCTTCAGGAATTCCTCTCTTAAAAGTTTCCTTGTCTCTGTTCTTTATAGCTTCTCGCATTTTCGTTCCAGAAATCTCTTGAGTTCTTTCTGTCTGGTACCTGTTTGCCCCAGCTAAGTTACCTGCGAACTTGTCTATAGTTTTGAACCGATTCATATCCTCAGGTAGAGCATAAACGTTTACCTCAAAATCCGAAGCATCTTCTCTAGCTCCAAGTTCAGAAACGAACTTGAACGCTTCTTTGACCGGCGAACCGTCAGCTAAGTGAACGAACACGTCTTGACGATCCCTTTTACCTGGTTTGAAGTACTCGTACAGAATGTTTACAGCCATATCTCCGGTAACTCCGTCCATCTCAACCGGCGATACGAACACGTGAGTTTCGTAGTTCATGTCAGCTATTCCCTGAATCACGCCAAAGTGACCTAGGTGCGGCGGTTTGAACTTTCCTGCAAGTATTCCTATCTGTTTGGGCTGTTTCTGTTCCATAGTTACACCTTTAAGTTCTGAGCTGCTCTTATCAAGCACTCTGCCATGTAATGGGTGCACTCGCGAAGGAACGATTCGTATGTTTGGTTGGGATCCTCTGACGTTTCAAAAACTGTCGCTTCCTGAATCAGAACTTCGTCGCACATTCTCTTGATCGCAATCTTTGCTTTTTCTGACAGAGCATCGGGGTAATCGCTGCATCCCTCGCAAGGTTGAACCATTTCTTCAGGTTCTTTTAGCATATCATCTTCGTTTACTTCTTCCGTTTCGGCCTGCTGCTCGAAATCTGAAAAACTTTCAAAGACGTAACCTTTTTCTTTATCGCTATTAGGATTGCGTTTGGTTGGCATTTCTCGTTCAATTATTTTGCCCTGATCATCTGGATCAGTTAAGTTAACTTCAGATTTCTTTGAGCTAGGTTCTTCTAAAACCTGGTTAGGACCGGTGATTTCTTCAACTGGTCCTAATCTACGCATAAGAAATTTAGGAAGTGAGTACTTTCCGAACTTTCCCATTAAACTCAGCTATTTATGATTATTTATACGGACCGGCCGGTTTACCTGGGTCCTCTGGAAGTTTTAGTTGGCTGAGAATAATTTTGAGTCGGTGTGCGAGAAGGCTGAGCATTTCGAGGTTGTGATTTTGGCGCTTCGTAAACCGGGTTCGTACGAATAGGACTTCTTTCCGCTGGTTTGGAATAGGTTGGCGGAGTCCGGTACGCTGGACTCGTGTATTCGTTCTTGTTTCTGGGTTGCTGGTATGTTGGTGGATAATACCTAGTTGGCTCAGTTCTAGTAGGTTTTGTGTAAGTAGGTTGAGGTTTTGGTTTTTCCTGAACTCTCTGCGGTTGCTTAGGCTGCTCCTGAACGCGTGGCTGAGGTTTAATCGTTCGTCCAGTTGGTGAGCCTGTTGATTTTCTAGGTCCATAGTACCAACCGTTGTTGTTCCAATCACCGTTGTACCAATCGTGGTGCTGGTGGTGATCCCATGCACTCCAGCGATAGTAAGGGTACCAGCCGTAACTGTACCTGTAAAAATCGTAGTAAAATGGATCGTAATAAGGGTTGTAAAAGTTGTAGTAGTACGGCTGATACCAGTAATAACCATAGTAAGTGTAGCGAATTGGCTCCTGGTAGAAGTAAAACTGGTACGTCGGAGTTACATACTCAACCGGCTGAGGTTCTTCTTGAACGACGTACGTTTCAGTAGGAGTTTTTGATACCTGGACTACCTTCGGCGAGCAGCCGAATGATAGAATAATTGACAATATTACTAAAAAGGCGAGTGTTCTCATGTTGGCGTTCTTTTTGCTTAGTTATTTAACAGCAAAAAGTGTGCCAAGGTGAAAATTAGTACCTTCCGAGTTTCAAAGATAAGTCTAACGCGAAACCGTTTAGAAAATTAACGTTAGTTGTGTACCGATACGACGGCCCAACCGAAATTCTGAACCCATCGACTACGTTTATCTCGGCTCTAGCACCGACTATCGCTATAAAAAAATACTCTGGGTACCCAGGAAGAGAAGTGCTGTAGTAACTCCACCAGCCGTTGTCCTCCTGCCACTTGTAGGTTAGTAACCCACCGCCAATTGTGATCGGAAAGGTCAAGTGAAGCGGAAACGTTGGCAGTAAAGTTGGCTCGATTAGCACCCCAGCATACCAACAATACCTTCTCATCTGGTAATTGTTTATTCCAGGAGGTGGAGTGAACTGGGAAATTTCTTCTCCGTCGGATTTTAACAGAAAAGCTCCAGTCAGACCAGCTGAAAATGATCGATTCACCGTCATGCCTATTGTTCCGCCGAGACCTCCAGCGAGGTGTTCGTTCACGTAATAGAGCGATCCGTCGAAGGAAACGTATGCATTGACTCTTTGCCCAGAAGGATCGCTGCGAAATAGAGTATGAGATCCTTGTTCGGTTTGACCAAAGGAAATTGACGCAAAGAATAAAAAAGCTATAAGTGCAAAAATTCGAAGTTTCATAACAAAAATAGTATTAGTCCAACTATAATCAGGAAGAATACTATACTCAAAAAAATTGCAACTTTCCCATAATCGAACCGGTAGTACACTCTGTACCCTGGACCAATGATGCCATTATTTCCTGACACCGAGTAAAATTTGCGAACAAATCTTTTCCACAAGGATGGTTTTCTTTCCCAAGGCAACCTATTTAAGTTAGCATGTTTCATTTCTGTATGATTAGGGTGTCACCAAACTCACTTTTCGTGATGACTAGGTGATCACCAGGCCGAACATTACTGTCAATATAGGCTTCGGCAATGACATCCTCTAGGTGTGTCTGAATAGCTCTCTTTAGAGGACGCGCTCCGAATTTTGAATCGTAACCCTTGTCGATCAAGAATTCCTTTGCTTCTTCGGTTAGCTCGAACGAGTACCCATTTTCGGAAACTCTGTTCTGTAGGTCGACCAGTTCGATTTCCACGATTGACCGTATGTGTTCCTTAGCCAACAAGTTGAAAGTTATGATGTCGTCAATACGGTTGATGAATTCCGGGGGGAATTTTCTGCTGACTTCTTTCCTGAGAACATCGTTAGCTGCTTCTCTCTGTTGTTCTACCGACTTGGTAGCAAAACCTATGCCCGTTCCAAAGTCCTGAAGGACTCTAACCCCTATGTTCGACGTCATGATGATGACTGTGTTCTTAAAGTCAACCGTTTTTCCCTGGCCGTCAGTCATTCGGCCGTCGTCCAGAACTTGCAGAAGAGTGTTGAAGATAGCTGGATCAGCTTTCTCGATCTCATCTAGCAGAATGACAGAGTAAGGACGCCGGCGAACCTTTTCTGTTAACTGACCGCCACTTTCGTAACCTACGTATCCTGGAGGAGCTCCGTTCAACCGACTGGTCGTGAACTTTTCACTGTACTCGGACATGTCTATGCGAATCAGAGCATCTTCCGATGAGAATAGGTATTTAGCAAGCTGCTTTGCTAGTTCGCTTTTCCCGACTCCGCTCGGTCCGATGAACAGGAAAGTTCCGATGGGTTTTTTCTTTGACTTTAAGCCGGCCCTCGATCTTTTTATAGCTCTAGTTAATTTGTGAATGGCATCGTCCTGTCCGACTATTACTTTTCTGAGAGAAGGTTCCATTGAGGAAAGTTTCTCTATCTCGGTTCCAGTCATCCGGTTGACAGGTATGCCTGTGATCGTTGAGACAAGGTCAGCGATGTCACCATCAGTCACAGATAAGCGATTTTCGGTCTTAGCAAGCGATTTTTCCCAATCGCTCTTTGCTTTTGTTATCTGATCTGCTGCTTCGAGAGCTTCGTCCCGTAGCTTGGCAGCCGCTTCGTAATCCTGGGAGTCAACAGCATTCTTTTTCTTCTTCAGAATGGCAGTCAGCTTGTCCTCAAGCTTTTTCATCTTGTCCGGAACGACAACGCCGTTCACGTGAACCGTTGCGCCAGCTTCGTCCATTAGGTCAATTGATTTATCCGGTAAGAACCGGTCAGCTATGTACCTTTCGCTCAGAGTAACGCACGCGTCCAAAGCTTCAGCATCGTACTTAACTGCGTGGTGATCCTCGTACTTGCTCTTTATGTTTTCGAGGATTATTCGAGTCTCTTCGGCTGTCGTTGGGTTGACCATTATCTGCTGAAACCTACGGTTCAGGGCCCCGTCCTTTTCGATAGAAAGTCTGTACTCTTCAGTCGTTGTTGAACCGATGCACTGGATCTCTCCTCTGGCCAAAGCGGGTTTTAATATGTTAGCTGCATCAAGCGATCCGCTAGCTGCGCCTGCTCCGACGATAGCGTGAACTTCGTCGATGAACAGTATGATGTTTCCTGATGACTGAACTTCCTGGATGATCTGCTCCATGCGTTCCTCAAACTGACCGCGGTACTTCGTACCGGCGACCAAATTTGCAAGCTCAAGAGCAACTATTCGTTTTCCGAACAGTGCTCTGGAACAGGTTCGGTTGACTATTCTCATAGCCAAACCTTCAACTATCGCAGTTTTTCCAACTCCTGGTTCTCCGATCAGCAAAGGGTTGTTCTTTTTTCTTCGGGAAAGGATTTGGCTGCACCGCTTTATCTCTTCTGCTCTTCCGACTACCGGGTCCAATTTTCCTTCAGCTGCTAGCTGGGTTAGGTCCTTACCGAACGAGTCAACCAGTGGAGTTTTAGTTGCTGGAGATGGTTGTTTTGTTTGCGACATCTGTTTCATTTTGTTTAATCCCACCAGCCCTTCATACCAGAGCCGTCGAACCATTTATACCAACGGTTCTCATCTTTTTTCTCTTCCTCAGTCAAATTTTCTTCGACTTTTTTGTAGTCTTCGTAGTTCTGCCCGTGAAGTATCTCGAAGAGCTCTTTCCAGGTGTCTTTTTCCAACTTTCTGGACAGTGCATAGATCTCAGCATTATCTTTCTCTTCCTGTTCGGTAGCTTTTGACACAACTTTCGTCCAGTTTGGATTCTTTTCATCGCTTTCGAAAGAAATCCAATCGGACACTTTTTTACCGAGCTGTTCTTCAGCTACGCTGACAAAATCATCCTCAATGTGATAGTTTAGGATCTCTACAGCACGACGCATCTTTTCGATCTTCTTTAGGCGAGATTCGTCAACTTCGTGACCGTACTTTTCGATATAGTCTGCAGTTGTTGTGATGTTCGTGCGAAGGAGTCTGAGAGCTCCGTGAGTGTCCCACGGATAAGTGTGCCAAAGGTCCTTTCTGTAAGTTCTCAGGTTCTTAAGAAAGCGAGGCACGTCGTACCTCAGGCAATCCCAAGCCTTCCAAAACCACCTCTGACGATTGCGTAAGCGCTTTAGGCTCTTTGCGAAAGTGCCGGTTAGTACAACGTCCATGTGATGTTTCCTTTATTTTATTTACCTTCAGCATCTTCGATTTGCTTTTCTTCGATTATGCCCTTGAGAAAGTTTCGGATGTTCGTTCGAACTTCGTACTTTAACCTTCTACGGTACCTGTGAGCTTCGGTGTTAACGATCTCCATCAGGTAATTGTAAGAAGATTCCATGAACCACTGAGAGTGAAACCCACTGTGATTGTGGATCGACACCATGTGATCCTTAGTATCGTGGTACAAGGTGAACAGCATGCGTTCTTCGACTATCAAAACTTCGCCAGTTATCTTATCGTAAAGAATCTTCTCTGGGTGTTTCTTTACTGTCATGACAACAAGATCGAAAACGTCCTTTTGTTCAGAATTAAGAAGCTTAAGCGCATGGTTTCTTTCAGATTCTTTACGTTTCTGACGAGTCCTTACGTTCATTCGCTTTATCTGATAGCTGAAATATCGTGTTACCGGATTTTTCATTGCTTTTAGTTCTAAGATACTATACCAAACTTATCGTTTTCCGGACAGTAACCGAAATATGTCTGCATCCGTTATTGTTAGCTTTTGAGGAAGGTCAAACTCTTCGAAGTTCTCGCTTACTCGGAGTTCTTCAACGTGCTTCCAAAGGCTAGGAACGTCGTAACATATAGGGTTGTTCTTCTCGTCAAACGCTTGCAGCGGAGTCTCGCTAGCAGTTCTCTCGTAGAGGTACCAGCCTATCCAATCTCCGCCAGTCTTTCCGTAGTACGCGTTTAGAGCTAAGTTCAGAGCAATCATCCATCCTTCCTCGTACTCTATCAGGTCTATGCCCAACTTTGCTGCCTCTACTCCGCGTTCTCCCTGAACTTCTATAGCTCGTATTATCGCTTTGAATACTTCAAGTTTCATCCCAAATCAATTTTAGGTTTAGCCAATAATTTTTCCTTAAAATCCTCAAGAGCAGTTTCCAAACCAGCGGCAATGAGAAGTTCCAGGTCGCCAGGGCCGGATATCGCTTTGTTCTTCTGTGCTATCGCTAGGGACTGCACTATCGCGCTAGCGTATTCCTGGCTAAGCTGCGGTATGTTCAATTCTTTCTTAGTGTCTTCCATTTAGGTGATTGATTATTTTGTCGGCGCAGTCAGACAACCTGGTGTTTACCTCTGCCCAATCGCCGAATACCCACACGTGGTGATTTTTCGTTATGTACGGGTACTCTTCAGTCATCTCTTCGAACCACCGTCCCAAGTTAAGATCATCTATCGCGATCCATTCTTCGACAGATTCGTGGTTCTGCTGTAGCCACCGTGCTATCTGGTAAGCTCTGTCCATGTCAAGCCAGGAACTAATCTTGGCTTTTTGAGTATCTGTTACCCCTATCACGACCGGAGGAATGCCGTAGTGCTCGAATACCGAATTTAGTTGATCCACTGTGAAGTGTTTCTTCCAGTCAGAGCTGACAATGACCTTAGCATCGGTTTCTGTGATTATCTCTGCTAAAACTTCGCACTGGTCCTTTTCCCAACCGTACGGTATCGTGAGGTCTTCGGAGATTTTCACCGACCCATCGTCCCAGGTTCCATAAGATAGCGGCCCGTCGATGTCCACGAATATCACTTTCATTTGTTTCGCTCTTCTATTATTTCTGCCCACCTATCGTCCGCTCTTCTCCAAAGGTTTACAAATAAGGACGAATAGTGAGCAGGAAACATTGTTCCAAAATTATTGATCAGAGCAAACGCCCCAGTCAATTGGTTCGTAGTCGTGCACGAATCGATAACTTTTTCGATCCACTTAGCTACGTCACCGTAATGATTGCTAGTTGCTGCCATCTTACTTTATTTTTGTGTTTGTTCTGCCGTCCTTCCAGTAATCGTCGCCGCCGTAGTACAGAAAAATTTCCTCCCCAGCTTTAATAGGGGCACACGAGTAAAACTTAAAACTGCGAGATGTAGTATCAGTCACCCAGTACGCATTGCTCGGAGATCGGTGATTGTATAGCATTCCGTAACCTAAAACTGCGACCTGTTTGGTTTCAGCCGTCATTGGTCCGGCCGGATAGTTGAACCGGTAATCTATAAGAAGAGAAGACGATTCTCCGTAAGCTATAGGAAGTTCGACAAAAGCGCACTCTTCGATTAGTTCGTTGTTCGCTATGTCTTCCGTCGCAAACACTCCCCAACCGTGGACTGGGCTCTCCCTTACTTGTATCTTCTTTGATTGAAACAGAGCTATCATCACTTTATGAGTTCTTGTATTTTTCTGTCAAGCTCTTCCAGAACCCTGCTAATTCCGTACTTGTTGATAAAGTAGCTGAGAACCGGCCCGGCATTGTTTTCCAAGTACCAAACACTGTTGAGGTGACTGTACTCTTTCATCCACTGAAAAGCATGCTTAGTTAAGCACTCCTTGTACACGTCTTCTTCCCGGTAAAACATCTCGTTATTTGCCATGGTCAATGTACGATTCTTTTGTGATGGCGATAATTCTCTCCCTCTGCTCAGGAGTCCAACTGTGACGGGCTCTCCACATTTCGACAAGAGCTTCTGCTAGCTCTTCATCGTAGTAGTTGGATCCCTTTTCTTCTTGGATGGTGATGATTATGCCTGGTTCGGCGAAGGTTGTTTGCATATAATTTCGCTAGTCTTTTTTACTAACGATATTATACTACTCAGGCTGTTGTTTGGATTTTAGTTTGGGCTTACTTTTCTTAACTTTCAAGCCCTTTTTCTTTGGGTTCAACCCAAAAATGTTAGGATCGCCGGTCTGGGATAAACTTGCTTGCTGCAAGAATTGGTCAAAATTTTCGACGAGCCTCTTCATGTTGTTTACTTTGTCACTCCGAATATCATCGCCAGTATTATTCCAGCGATTGCAGTGAAGACTATCCAAATGATCTTAGTAACAGTGTCCTTAAACGACATCATGTCTTTGTGTTCTTCTATAAACTTGTCGAAGTCCTTTTCCTCGGATTCTTGCTTCTTTCTGAATTCTGTGTTCTTGTTGACCCTAACGATAATTCCGTCTTCCGGATCCAGTAACTGTCTCTTTATCGCACGAAGATCTTCCTTCATTCCTTCTTGAGACTGATCGATCCGCTCTATTCTCTCTTGAATTGCTTTTAATTCGCCGTTCGGTAGTTGCTTCTTAATGACTTCTAATGCTGTTAGAATGTCATTCATCATGTTATCCACTGAATCGTTAGTGCCACGAGAACCTGTCATTTCGTGTACGAAGTTATTTTTAGTAAAAAGTAGTTGATTAAGCGGTTGGCTCTTCGGTTTCTTCTCCCGATGGAGCAGGCTCTTCGGATCCGTCTTCCGGACCGTCTAGCAAGGTAACTTCGTCTTGTCCAGGTTCAGTAGCTGGAATTTCGTCAGTCATTTCCGGTGTTTCCGGTTCAGCAACGATAGGTTTGGTTGGAAGTTCTGGCTGTTCCCCAATCGTAGGAACTGACATTCCACCGTCCTGAGCGGCTGTGAATTCTTCAAAACTTAAGACCTTCTTAGCTCCGCTGCTAGTTAAACTCATTTCTGCCATGTTGGTTATGCAATTTTGAGTTATTTATACGGAAAGAGGAACAATTTGAGCCTCGCTCTTGCACAAATTGTTAATTGTTTCTAGCGGTTCCGCACGTTGGGCAGAAGGCTTCACCGGATCTCCACCTACGGCCGCAACCTGTGCAGTACGAGCGAATCTCGCCAATCTCTGCGGGTTTTTGGCTTTCTGGAAGGATCTTCACTGTGTAGTAAGCGCAAGCGTAGAAGCTGAAATCTCCGTAAGTATCGACCAGCTTCTGGTTTGAGCGTTCACCCTTTTCGATTCTACCTGTCTCTATGTTTAGAGAGGATTTTGTCAACTTTAGGCCAATCGGTATTTTATCAGAAAAACTGTCCTCACAAGCCAGGTTCATGTTAGCTGAGTAATTAGCTGACATTCCGATGTTGTCTCCGAGACCTGCGCTTGGCGTGCTGTTGAAATAACAGTGGTCAGACGTGAAGGTCGGATTGACGGTCGGATTTCCGGTAGTTCCGCCGCAAATTGTCGGTCCATTAATAGTGATGGAACCGTTTCCGCAGAACCAATTTTTCGGTTGGACGATCTCATCGTAGAACTCGACTGTTACCAGTCCGTTCTTTGCGATTGCAGCTCTTCCTTCAGCTGAATTTTCTGCTTCGTAGGTCGTGAATTTGAACTTACGATCCTCTTCCAAGAACCGTTCGAGGTAACCTCTTTGGCCAGGATTCACGACGATACCTCCACCTGACACGGAAACTCCGTTGATGGAAATTTTTGCGAGAACTCTGTTTGACCTTGGATTCCAAAGCTCAATCTCAAAGGAGGTTCCGTCCTTCATGTAAACGTTTTCTCCGTAAAGCTTTAGACGATTTCTACTCACGGTGACGTGAGCGGTTGGAGTTGGATTTGATGTTGAGTAATAGTATACTCCGCTCGAATAGTACGAGCTTGATTGATTTAGGTACATAGTTAGCTGTGTTATTTTTGCAAATCTCATCGCGACCGTTCGATCGATCGCTCAAGGGCCCTTGGACCCGAGACTCACAGAGCGAGGCTCTATGTTCCAATAGTATTTATACGATGGTTGGAAAATTAGTTTTGCCGAGAAACTAGCTTAACGAAATCGCTAATAGTGTAACACAGTACAGCTTTCTGATCGTAGTGTTCCAGTGTGAATTCTATGATCTCGTCGATCTGCGATTCGCTGCAGTAAATTCTCACAGGGATCATACGGTCGTTGAACTGTTCGTTATCTTCGCTGACCCACTGCCCCTTTGAAGTTTTGAATATGGTCAGTCCTCCAGCAATCGACCGAACTTTATCGTCCCACTGGTGGTGATAAGCAAGGTCGAACTTATTACCAGCATTGTCATGGTACGGGACAAGAATTTCCCAAAGATACTTTCGGCTAGCTATTTTCATCGAACACAGATTTGAACAGGGTTCGTAATGCAGATAAGGTCACTGTGCTCTTTGCGCTGTAATAAAGTTTGTCATCGTCTGCTTCGCCGAACATTGCAAATATTGACTCAGCATGAAATTTTTGGAGTTTGTCGACTGTTCGCTTAGCGTACATGTACTTTCCTTCCAGGTGGGTCTCTATCTCGTTAAGCCAGTCAGCCATGACTTTGTTATGAGTTGTGAACCTTCTTTTTTCCTTCTTCCACTGATTTCCGCACTTGTTGCAGTGATTGACCTCGTTTGTGTCAATTTCCATCTCACCGTAGATACTTCCGCACCCCAAGAAAAAATCGCCGCCAACGTGACCATCACCTTGAACTCTCTGAATCTTGTCGACCACGTCAAGATTTCCGTCAGCTCCGCACTTTGGACAGGTGCTGTTGTGCAGGTTTACGTAAGACCGATTAGATTCGTCTTCTTCGGCTTCCTTTACTTTGGCCATTCCTCTGAGCTCTTCCAACTCTTTCTGAACTATAGCTCTTTGTTCAGCATTCTGCTTGTTACCTGCTTTAGCCAAGCGGTTTGTGCGCTTGACCCACCAAATTTTTAACGATTTGAACATTTTAGTGATTCGTTATGTGATTTCTTACAGATTGTACCAATTCGTCGATGGAACTGTACACGGTCGGCCCGCAAGCAAGTGAGGTTTGCTTTCTGACATCAAACGATCTGGGATAATTAGGATGCGTCCCCACGAATATTCTGCGTACGTTCCCTTGGGTAGGAAGTCTTAGCCTACCCCACAAGCCGTACTCGAACAGAGTGATCGGATTTAACGAACCTTCCGAGAACCAAAAGAGAATCATGTCAGCTTTTTCGAGGTGCTTAAATTCCCACTCTATTTGAACGTCTGACTCTTTCTCGTCGCCAGTATCAAAATTGTCTCTTCGTGGGTTGAAGATGACTAGGTCCGGAATGTCAAACAATTTTTCTATCACTTCGTTCTGCCAGTTTGGGCAGTTAGTGATTCCGCCAGCAAGAAAGATGCTTCTGGAAGCTAGGGATTTTTCAGAATAGTTCGGTGCTTGAAGGACTACCGCCATAGGATTTGATCATTTTGCCCAATCGTAAGTCTTTCCGGTCAACGGATTGTAGCTAAAGATTGCGTACTCAAGAAGGATGCGTTTCTTCTCTTTCTTCTTCTTTTTACGAGGAAAATTCTGAAGGTTTTTGTACTGATCAATAAGATCGTCACACCTCTGCTTGTTTTTTTCTTCCATGTCGTGCATCATGTCCACAAACATGTAAGTGGTTCCCATCAGATAACCTAGAGCGCTCATTTTTCTACGATTTTGCAGTATTTCTTTTTGAATTTCACTGTGTAGGACCCCATCATGCTTGACCACACGCCTTTGTAAGAGTGTTTGAGTTCCTTATCGACCTTCATTCGCGAACCTTCCGGAATTCCATCGTGTTCTTTGATCACTTCTACTACCATGTTGACACAATTTTTTTAGATGAACCTTAAGCTCACCTAAATTATACTACAAAAAGGAAAAAATGGAATGGTTACTGCATGTTTCCAAGCTCTTCGTACTTGGCAAGGATCGTGTCGATAGCTTCTTTTCTACCGGGAGAAATGTTTGTTATCATGTCTCCCAAATTGACCGAATTGTGATAGATCGAGTCAAATTCGTTGGAACTTATGATGCTAGGATCCTGTTTCTGCAGAGAGATGATGTCGACCAGCGTGTTGCTCAGCAGATCTTCTGCGCTGTGCAGATCTATTGCAGTTGGATCTTGCTCTAGGTAAGAAACGTAGCTTGTGATGTTATCTGCAAGGTCAGCTATCTCGTTACGTATCATCTTGTAGTCGACTTTGGAAGTCGGCGCACTGCTTTTCTTCAGCGAGAACACAGGAATCTTCACGATCTTCTGTTCAGCTCCTTCTAGCTGAACTCTTGCAAAGTCGCCAACGATTTCAAGCACTTGACCTTTACCTCTGTAAGAATCTACGTAATCCCTTTCACCTATTTCGTTAGGATCGGAACTGCTGGCTAGTTCAGCTTCTGGGTTTTCTAGAAAGCGGTCTGCGCTGAATTCTTCGAAGACCTTTACGTGTTTTCTTGGCATAACTAAGGTAACTTTTTGTTATTTATTACCTTTTGAATTCCACCTTTACTCGAGATCTGAATTCTACCGGAAATTGATCACCGGCTACTTGAAAAAGATCAGAAAAACACCCATCTACCAAATAAGTGACTGCCCAATCGTCCGGAGTTCGTATAGATCGGCCAGTTCCTTGTAAGACTGATATGGAAGTCTTCCAGTTGTACCATTTTTGCGAGAATTTGAGCTTTGCTGCAACGTACTTATCACCAAGGTGAGGGTAAGGTACCTTCATGAACACCTGAAACCGAGAAAGGTCGTCGATTAGGTTCAAACCTTCAAGCAGTGAAGGCCCCATGAGAACAGTTCCCCTCTTCTTCTTCATCTTCTTCAACATGACGTCCTTTTCCTCAGAACCTTTGTAAAGAAGGACCCTCTTCCTGACCTCTTTAGGAAGGGCCTGCCACAATTTTTGCCCAAGTTCATAAGAACCAGTGTGTATGATGCCTGAATCGTCTGGGTGTGTAGCTAGGATTTGGGATAGAGTCTTAACACCCCATTCGAAGTTATCTTCTAAGTGCCGAGCTGACATCTTCTTTCCTGGGTAGTAAATGATAGGTGAGTTATCCCACTTGAAGTGAGAATCCATCTTGAAGTACCTTGCGTTCTTTATTCCGTGATTCTTCATGAAATCGGTTGGGTTGCCTACTGTTGCTGTCATTAGCAGTTTGAACCCAAACTGGTTGAAGAAGTGCTTTCCTAGCAAGTAGTATTCGTCGATGCAGTTGAAAGCTATGCTTTTCTCGCCTGGATTTTTTACCATCTTGCTGACTCCAACTTGGTCTATTATGTCGCAATAATCTTCTATCTTGCAGTGACAGTCCTTGCACCAGTCGTAAAGGTTGAACACTTTTATCCACTCTCGTGGCACATCTTCTTCGCCGAACTCTTTACCTGCAATCTCTCGAATATCACCGACTGAAGAAACCAAACTTTCGAGTATCTTTTCTACTTCTTTCATCAAAGTCAGAAGAACGTCGTGATCTTCTTCGGCATAGATGTCCTTGACCAACCGCTCTAGACGATTTATGTCGATCTTCGGTCTCTTCAAACCTATGTCGAACAAGCCGTCTGATAATCTTTCGACTTTCTTGTAGATGTCATGCGAGACTAACGGGCTGAAGTGACCTTGAACGATGTCCAGTATCTTGTGAGCTTCATCACAGACTACAAAATCTCTCTTCGGAAACGGTGGAGTAGTCTGCTTTTCTTCGACGTAATTTCTTTGGATGAGCGCGTAAGGGTAGGTGAGAAGAGCTAACGGCGAGCGTATCGATTTTCTTCTTGCCATCAGATAGCCGCAGTGCTTGAAACACGGTAGGGATTCTGCCGCTTGGTACGACATTCCCTTGCTCTTGCAATCTCCGATCGAAAATCTTTCTCCGTTTACTGCACACGCGTAATTATCAACGCCCTTCACGTTTCCCCAGTTCCAAAGTTGCATTCTTCTGAAATCGTTGACGTACTGCTGGTGAAGGACGAGATCCGAAGCGAGTATGTAGCCACGTTTTCCCTTGTGAATGAGAAAGTCAGCGGCTACCATAGCGATGATTGACTTTCCTGACCCAGTCGGAGCGTCCAACAGGTAAATGCCGTCCGGATCCTCAAAGTAGGCTTCGAGTATGTCGATTATGACCTCTTTTTGCTGAGGCCTGAACTGTAGTGTTGGGTGCTTTGTTTGAACGAACTGTTCGAACTCTTTTTTCAGATCCGTCATTTGGAATTCTTTGCTAATTTTTACTAACCAATTCGATTGAGTTTCGAAAGGATTAGCCGCATTGATCTTCCTGGTCGACAGAATCTATTGGAAGTTCGAAGAATGGAGTTTTGTCGAAAATCTCGGTAAAAGCTTTTCCGCTAGGGCTTATACAGCCGTAAGTGTACTGCAAGTACTCAAAAACGGTCTCGCCTTTTTTGAAGTCTCTACCCAACCATGGGCATTCTTCCTGGGTCACATCTCGTGTGAGCTGGTATGCATGTGATCGTTGACTCATAGTTTTATTCATCTTTTATGGTACGGCCACAACCGTTCCTTGGTTCAAAAAAAGACCGGGACGTTTAGGGCCGTCCCGGTCCAAAGAAAGGAGATGTATGATTAAATCTGCTCAGCCTTTTCGGTCATTTCGAAAGTGAAGTCCAACTGGTGACCGTCCAGGAAGAGAGTGAGTTTGTTCTCGTCGAAGGTCTTGAACTCCTTGAACCATTTCTTCGAAAGGATGAGGGAGAACTTGGTCTTCGCGATTTCGCGTAGAGCTGCCCGACGAGCTTTGTTAAGTTCGTCAGACTTCGTGATGATGTAATTCTGAAGAGCTTTCTGCTGATCTTCCGGTTTCATGCTCATGAAGAGCGGAGAGTTGATCTGCTGGTTGTACTCTTCGATAGCGACAGCCATTACCCATTCAGATGGTTTGGAGATAGGTCCTTTTGCTATGTTGGCAATCACGTCCTCAACTTTCGGTAAGGACGACAGACCTTTCACCTTAGTGAACAGGTTGACTGACATGTAGAAGTCGGTGGATTCAGCGGCTGTCATTTTCGGAGCAAAACCGTTGTAGTCGGTGATGCCGTTCTGCTTTAACCATTCTGCTGCTTCCTGACCGTAGGTGTCAGCGTACGATTTGCTTTCCTTCGGGAAGAGATTCTTCCTGTAGTAATCGTAAACTTTTTTGCGACCCTGAAGCTTGATCAGTTCCCATTCCTGGCGAGCCAGATCGTTAGCTGAACAGTTCTGGACCATCGCTCTGTTCACGAGAGGAAGGCTGCCAAGGTCAAGGATGATGTAATCTTCCTGAATCTCAGCTGTGATTCCGCGGCTGAGCAGCAGGTCGTACAGTTCCTTCGTGTAATTCACCGGAAGTTTGGTGATGTTGAGAATACCGTCCTTGATGAGAGTGTAAGCTCTGTACTTGAACGATGGGACCGAAGTGATGTTGTGCTCATTAGCTGGCAGTTCAACAGTTCCTTCAATGCGACACAGAACCGAAAGGTTTGCGCGACTCTCATTCCAGACAAGGCTGGTGAGAGCGTAACCAGGGTTCGGGTCGGTCTGAACGAACTTTGCTTCGATCTGTTCAGGTTCGCCGGCTTCGTTAACCGCGGTAACGCGCTTGCGGCCAATGCGGTTGTAATTGAATTCCGAGTGGCCAGGGAAGAATTTGTTGTCCATCTCGCCAAGGTCGTTGATCAGATCCATGACGCAGTACGCATGGTCGTCAACTCTGGTGATTGGGAAGACTCCTTCAGGGAACCTCTTCGTAACGTCAACGACGCATTCAGCCACAGCAGCTTTGAAGGCATTGAGCTTCTGCTTTCCGAAAGCGTTTGCGAGCATGCGGTAGTGGTACGGGTCGCTCAGCATGTTGAACATCCGTTCGGCATCATCGTTGAGAAGTTTGTCTGACAGGACGTAAACCGCTGCATAGAGGGCAGAATTGTCCGGAAGGACGGAGGTACCGAGAGGTTTGGATGAGAAGTAGTAAACCTGGTCAACGTCTTCGCTCACCATGATCTTTCCGTTGTCAATGTTGTACAGGACAACACCACCGGACGGAGTGACTGAGAAAGCGAAATCGTAAAGGTCCGACTCAACGTCGACGACAACTTTCTTGCCACCGGTGAGACCGGTTGAGATCTTCTTGTCGAACATCGGTTCGAACTCGTCGAAACCGTCGCAGTATTATACTACTTGGGGTGAAATTGTTTCACTTTCTGTTAACAATTGTTGGTGTTCAGACGCATGGTACCAGTACTTAGTTAGGTGGTCCTTTTCGAAATCTTCTAGAGGAACCCACACGTATGTTTCACAACTGTCGTCTCTGATATTTTCGGGAATGTTAACGAGTACTTGCCCGTTTTCATCCTTTCCGATTGCGTTCATTCCGCAGCCTTCGCACAGGACAGGAACGTAAGTTCCGTTTTTCAAAGAAGCAGCGGTTTCCCTGATGTTTATGTCAGGCTGTGTTTTATCTCCAAACGTTGCAGCTGAACACTGCGTGCAAAAATCAGCCATTTGTTCTAGGTGTTTTTCATGATGCGCATCGCGTAGCTGTTGACTACTGGTGTGCCTGTGTTATAGTACCCAAGAGCGATGTCCCAACGCTTTGACATCTTGTAAAGGTACGCCATGTACTTCATTGAGATTTCAACGTTAAGCTCAAGGTCAGTAAGGAGTTGATCTTTCGTTACTCGTTCACCGTAAATGTAGGTTGCGGTTGATGGAAGTATCTGCATTGCTCCGCACGCCCCAGCGCTGGAAACTCTAGCTGGATTGTAGTCCCAGTGAAACGGTCCCTCGTACCCGGTTTCTGCTTCAGCTATTCCGAGTGCTATTTGAAGAGGTACCTCGTACTTTTCCGAGTATTCAACCAAGTAATCGTACATTCTGATGCTTAGAGGTCCCTTGCTAATAGGCGTTCCAACCGTCTGTATCTTTTTTTGGGTTACTTTGGTCGTTTCATAAGACCAGACTGCGCCTAATAGCATTAGCGACGCTAGAAATATGATTAATTTCGCGCGTATCATGGTTTTACTGCTTCCTGGTATTTTTGGTTAGCGTAAACGTTGAAGATTGCTGTACCAACCGAATCGCAGTACACAGTGTAGTTTCCAGTAGAGCGATCTATGATCATGAGTTCGCTTTGTTCGTTCACCGCAACTGAGGTTTCTCTCAGAGTCTTAACGTTTCCGAGAGGTGATTCTTGAACAGGTTTGTTGGTGAAAACATAATAGTAGTAACCGATGAAAAAACCAACTACTAGAACGATTGCTATTACTAGGGCATTTCCTAGACCTTTGAATAGTTTCTTTACCCACTCTTCAGCATTTTGAAAAATTACTTTAGGATTGTCCATTTCTTATTTTTGTTATTTGTTCTTCCGGCAGCATTTGGATGGCCGCTTCGACCACGGTCTTGAAGTCTTTTAGACCTATGACCATGAGCCGGCCTCCGTACTCGACGAATTCTTCGTCTTCGACGGAACTAATTTCCGATCTGTGCTGATTTACGATCTGCTCAGCTAAAACGCGAGAGATCTCTGTGCGAACGAGCTCGTCGAGAGCGCGTTCTCCAAGGTTAGCCCGCTTTACAAGTTCCTTATCTATTCTGTACTTGCAAGTGTGAAGAGTGTTCCCCAGTTTGAATTGGCGAAACAACTTCATTATGGTTCTGTTAATAGTTTCGTCTTCGCACATTAGTCGATAGTTTGGGCTAACCTACTAAAAAATGCGGTGATCGGTCTAGTTATTTATACTCCAATTAGACGAAAGGTTTATCTGAGCTCCAAGCTATAGGTGTTGATCCAGCAGTAGTTACAGTCATTCCGATTGGACTGGAATCGGTTAGAAGAGAACCGTTGGTTGATGCTCTCAAAAGAAGGTGAGAATCGTAAGATATGTTCAATCCTGATGTCGGCGCAGAAAAGTTTTCCCAGTATTTTGCAACAGTTGGATTTACGTGAAAGTTGCTTATCAACTCGGTGAAGTAAGTGGTAGAAGCGTATCCAGGGTCGATTCCCAAATGCATAACAGTTTCAGTATCAGTGATGTTGTCCGGTATGTAAGCCGCTGCTCCAAGCTGAGTGTCGTTGTGAAATATCCTCACGTAATTCTTGTAACGGCATATCGCTATGTGGATCCACTCATCCTGCCAGGTAGGCAAGCCTCTGAATATGTACTGCCCGTTGTACCAAAAATAGATTGCTCCGCTTTTCGAGCTTGTGCCGAATCCTGAAGGCCATGCACCGAACTGAAATACTCTAGGAAAATCCGAACCTAAGCTCTGTTTCTGGAACCATTCAACTGTAAAATCATTCGTTCCTGGGAGAAGGTCGGTAGCGCTGGCTACTTCTCCGTAACACGTTCCAGTTCCAGTGAAGCTCATCGACCCGCTGACCTCGTAAGAAGTGTACAGGCTGTTGGTAGAAAGGAACGTGTCGAACCAGGGTATCGTTGTGCCAGGTTCCAATCCTGTGCTGCTCTTGTATAGAGATTGTAGTAGCGAAAGGTAGCTAGCATCAGTCTTATTAGTGGACCTAAAGAATGTCGGTTCAGCTCCGTTCTACAAAGCTATGATGAACCCGGGTATCTCGTTTGGTTCCATGTACCACGTCAACCCACCAGGAAGTTCATCGTAATTAAGGTTCGGTTCGCCTATCGACATGTTGTAATAGGCTATCCCGCCTGCACCGATGTCTCCGATTGCAAAAGGTCTGGCTTGGTAAGTTGACATGATCCGCTACTTTATTCTTATTTATCAGTAGTTTGTGATCAGCTCGGTCCTGAAAATTAAACGGTCAGTTCCCTGTTCGGTCAGTTCTACCAAGTAGGTCTTGCGATTCTGTAAGTGAATTCCCCAGATGAAGAACAGCTGAGAGTTGAATATTTCCCAACCACACCTAAATATTTCGGCATCATCGTCCTTCAGAATGACGTTTACTTTCGGTTCGATCCTTTTCTCCTTGAGAAACGATGTTTTTATCAGAACAACGTCCTTCCCGTCGTACTCGACGATCATGTCGGTTTTATCAAGAACAGTAGAGCCGTAGGTGTCTTCGACTTGCTGAAAAACTTCCGGACTCTTGTAACCATGAAACACGTAAACGTCACGATCAGTTTTCGGAACGATTGCTTTGTCAGATATTGGACAGCAGTTGTAAGTGTAATTATCGTAAATGTTTAGGTTTATGTCGAACGATTCCTCAATGTCCACTACTGGGAGGGCTTTAGGGAGGTCGTACTTTGACAGTATGATGTTGAATGTGTCCTCATCGTGAAACTTAAAGATGGACCTCCTGGTCGAATCCTTGTGCTCGTTGTAGATGTCCATCTGCTCTTTGAAGAACCACGCTGACCTTTCGTCGTATAGCATCACGTTGGTCTTTCGTCTAGGAAATATTCTAACAGGAACACCTATCTCGTCGCCAAGAGCGTGCAACGAACTAACGCGGTCGCCGTTATCTTCTATGCTGTAGATGACGTCGTGCACGTGGGAATTCGTCAAGGGGTAATTTTCCAGCTGGTTGAAGTACTTAGCTATCGAATCCATGCCTACCGTGATGTAAATGTCGGTGTCAAGGAACACGAACTTCTTTCCTGGAAAAGCAGTAAGTGAGTCGAGTTGAATGACCGGCTTGGAAGTGATCGTGTTGAAGCTGCGCCCGCGCTTGTCAAGAAAATCCCTGCCTGTGATGTCTATCCGCCTAACTACGAATTGATCGGATAGCTCGTGAACTAACGTGGACGAATAGTTCACCGTGTACAAAATGCACCTTCTTCTCGAGAACTTTTCTATCGTGCTGATCAGAGTTCTAGCGGTCGGCTCGTAACTCTGCGTGAAGTATGTGATGTAGTAGAAATCGTCCAAGTACTCCACTTTTCTCCTAGCTACGATCGCTTGGCCCCTTCTCTTGAACTCAGTGTGCTTCTTTCTGAAGAAGTGGTAGATCATCTTTTCTACTCCGCCAACGTACACTTTCCCGCCAGTCCAAAGTGCGTCAAACTTGATCTTGTAGCTGATCGGGTCCATGTTAGAACAGTCAAACATGACCTTCACATGAATCCCTAGCTTTTCGTAAGTTTCGGTTATCTTCCTCTCGTCGTACTCGTCGTAGTCTGGTTTTGACATGCACTCGTAAAAGGTTGGATCATTTAGGTAAACTGTTCTAACTTTTTCGGTGTTTCGAGTTATCGCCAAAGGTCCAGAGATGCGATTGTAAATTGGACCGTTCTCTCCGAAGGAGATCACGTCAAACTCGTCAAGATAAGGTTCCATCCAGGAAGCAACATCTCCAAGCAAAGTGTCAATATCGTACCAACCAACGAACTCGTAATCCTTCACATACTCTCGAAAAAGGTCCGGATAAGTAGGCTTAATATCGTTGAGCTTGTAAGCTGACGGGATTACTAGAGGTCTTTTTGTTCTGTCGAACAATCTCTGCTGAACGTCTCTCGGCGTGATCTTGAAGAATTTTACGTTTTCAGCTTCGAACTTTTTGTCGACTTCTTGGTCGGTGAAAAAGTAAAAATCGATTCTCTGGTTTAGGCAGGTTGAGTGGTGGTACTCGAAATAGCTGGGAAGCTTACCGAACCATACTTGGATTAGAGCTATCCTGTTCTTAGACATCTAATGTAACTTTTCGCTCTTATACTAAAAAAGCCTGAGTGGTTCAGGCTTCTGAGGGAATGGGGGAGTCGAACCCCCGACTAACGGTTTTAGAGACCGCCGTTCTACCGCTGAACTACAAACCCAATTTAATCGAAAGTTTCGCCAACTACTAAAACTTTTACGGACTTTTTCATGATCTTTCTTTGTAAAAATACTGTACCCCAATTTCGTTCAAAAAGTCAACCAGGGCATTGTACGCTGAGACTAAACCAGCTCTATCATCGAGAAGGATGCTGTAAAAGATCTTTCTACTCGAAGATTTGAAGAAAGATGGGTTCTCGTTTATCGTATGGTACGGAATGTCGTTCGCTTGAAGATAGGCTCTAACAAAATCGTGGCGTTCGTTAGCAGTTCCGGTCCAAACAACAAAGCTTATTCCAGGAACTTTTTCCAACGTTCTTAGTAGGTCAACTACCATGTCGTAAGTGTCTCCCTTTTTGCGATAATCGTACACAGTGTTGTCAAAATCGTACGCTACGACCAAACCTTCGTGAAATCGGTACTCGTCAACTAGTCTCTTGACTACGTTTTTATGATCTAAGTAAGTGTCCATGTTTTTCTTGTTAAAAGGAAACCTTCCGCTCACAGGAGCGGAAGGTTGCTGAAGATGTTGCGTTTATCGGTTAAACAAGCGATCGCTGTTGCTTCGTGATCAAGGTCAGGTTCTTTGAAAATTGAGAAATCCAAGTCTTTGTAGTAAATTTTTGAGATCCACTTGTGCAGGTCGAACTTTGAACCGACGTTTAGGTAGACCAGGGTTTCGTTTTCCCAGGTGTTCGGATGATCAATCATCCACTGCGCGACGGCGTGGCCAGCCTGTACGGCTGGGCTGGATCCCTTAAGATCCGTTCTCACTAACACAAACAGCTTCTGCATACTTCGCCATGATTTCGTCAACCTTTCTTTGTGAATACTCAGTTTCCGGGTTGATAGCCGTCTCTATAGATTTGCCTCTGAGCAGAGCGTACGCGATGTACATGTGCTTGAGTTGGCTTTTCTGTTCGAGCGCTAAAAGCTGCGCGTCTTTAGGATTCAAAGAACGTGTTCCCTTGAAGTTTACAGTTTTTCTCTGTTCCTTGGTCTGCCTCTGCTTTTCTGCGAGGGCTTTGATTTCCGATTTTAAGTCTTTTGTTGTCATTGTTTTTGAATTTTTTTGTTGTGAATTTTGTGAATTAACAGCTTGAGATTCAAAAACTCCGACAGGACTTCTAATGCTCTACTTCATCTTGTTTGATTTTTTTGTTATTGTGGTGCAAAATTGCTTAGTGAAGTTTAACGTACCACTTTTTCCGTTGAACTGTCACTTTTCAGCTTATTAGTTTCTACTTTTTTTGAGATCCAGTGTCCGTGCGAATTGTTGATCGCCTGCCTAAATTGCGGCCGAACGTACTTGGCTATGCTCTTTCTGAAATCGCCGTAGTTGAAGCTGTCAGCTATTCGGACAACGTAACCCTCATTAGTTTCTGAGTACTGAGCAAACGCTTTTTCGATAGCTTCTCTGTCGTAAATGCCGTCATAGATCACAGGAACTGTTTCCAGTCCAAGGATCTGAGCGTACTCAGTCGTTTCTTCCCAGGCCAAGCAAGTGTTATCGATCCAAACTGAAAACACCATGAAGTATGAAGGTAAGTTGTCATACTTCATTGAGTGAACAGTGTAGAGGTTCTCTCCGCATATTCGCATGTTATCGTCGATCATCCAACCGATTCTGGACCACAGGCCTTTCACCCAATTCCTGGTCTCGTGACTTCCTGAGTCTAACGAACGTGCGTGGATCTTATCGTTGTACATGGTCGTGTTCTCACCGTCCATCTTCAAGGTAACGATGACTCTTTTTCCGACAAAATGATCGTCGTTCGCCAAGATTCTGTCATCCTTTAGTAAATTGCTCCAAGGAAGGTGCATCGTTCTCGGGTACTTAACGTACTTTTGAAACAAGTGTAGCATGTTCCCTTCTGATAGGACTTTCTGAACGGATTCGTCGTAAAAGAGTTCACCTCTCAATCTAAAGCCGTTGGGCAGAATTATGTTTCCCCACTTATCGTATTGGAGATCATCGTACATGTGATCAGGTATGACGATCTGAGTTATACCAGCACTGTTGCGAATCTCGTTGCACGATAGAGTAGTTCTTTCTGCTGCAAGGTGGTGGTACTCGCACAGAGAAGCTCCGTTTTCTAGGTAATAACCTCCGTCTGAAAACAGCCTACGCTCTATGATGTGATGTGCGTCCTTAGCCGGGTTGCCGCACATCACACACGAGTAATTATCGCGAGCAAAAACTAGCGACCTAAAATCGTCCCGTGAGTATAGTGCTGGTGTTTCCATGAGAGTATTGTACCAATAAAAAACCTCACCCTTTTCAGGATGAGGTAAAAAAATAGTAGGTAGATTCCAGTACTTGCCCGATGCGATACCTACAAGTGTTGCGGGAGAAGGATTCGAACCTTCGACCTCAAGGTTATGAGCCTTGCGAGCTACCTCTGCTGCCACCCCGCGATGTAAAAAACGGGCGCCTTTAATAAACTTGATCGAGAACGTCACGCTAGCGCCCGTTTGGGTCGCCTCTGCGAAACGCTGAGGTCTTTCAGTTTTGCGTGTTTGTCTCGTTACCTATTTCATATCGTTGTTAAGCGTCGTTCTGGGTTATTTATACAAGGTTACCGAAAAAGGTTTCACTTGTTGTTTTTCCAATACATCAGCCGATCGAACGAAACGAAACTCTTGGTCGTCCGCTTTTCCACCTTTGAGAATCTCGTCCTCTTTAGCAACTTGCTCGTAAACTCTGGAAAATTCCGAAAAATTAGGTACGAATTGTTTCATACCTTTATTTATCGTCAGCAGTACCAGCCACTTTCGTTAGAACGATTCTCTCGTACTGTTCCTTACAGATGTCTACTAGAGCAGGATCGTTAAACGCGTAAATGTCCGGAATATTGAGAACGTAGCACTTTTCGGTTGCTCCAAGACTTTCGATCTCTTCCTTCACCATGTTGTAATTCTGAGAATTGACGAAAACTATCTCGTCTGCCCATTCAACCAAAGCTTCGGATATAGGGATTAGTGCGTAAGATTCGTCGGTTCCGCAGTTTCTGACGTTGTAACCGTACTCTCTGATCAGAAAATTCTGGAGAGTGGCTGACCTTAACAGACCAGCGGAGCACGCACACAGGACCTTCTTGGTCTTTCCCTGGTAATGGTTGTGAACGTTGTAGATTTGATTTCTAGTTGCTTTTATCATGTTCTTTCTAAATTTATACAACAAATGGCTGATAATCAGTTTCAGTTACTCCACGAAGTTCAGCTAGCATGTTCTGAGCTCCATCGTAATTCCAAGAGTGAACTATTACTATCGGCGGAGGGTCTTTCATCTTTGCTATGAACTGAGCTACTTCGTAACCCGTATTCTTACCGCTCTGTTGAAAAACCTTTCCTCCAAGATCGTGATCCAAGCTCGCCAAGTCAAATTTGATCTTTTTTAACAGATCAATAGCTTCAGCCGCATTTTCTGCAATGCTCAGTTCATGATTTGCGTCCCATCTTTTTTTGATGACATCGATCCGATTGTGATCGTCATCGAGGAATAGTATTTTCATTTCAGTCGTTATTTTAGCAGATCAATCTTACCCTTTTGTACGTCCTTCCATCTGCATTGTTTATTCGTTGTATGATCTATCACGGTTCCGTCAACGACCCGGTACGTTCTCTTCCTTAAACCCCTTCCTCCTTCTCCGATCTGATCGTTTCGACGATTCCGTACCTTTTCTTCGTGTTCGTTAGTCGCAATCGACTTCAGCTTTTCTTCTAACACATAGCCGTAGCCGTTAGCCACAATACGAAGAAAGCCTCCGAACTGCAACATCGTAATATTGTTTTTCCTTTTCAATTCCAATAGATTTGCGATTTAATTTTAAACAAGCAAGGTTAGTAGTTCCAGAACCCAT